>OJKJ01000010.1_pt1 | contig 220683 bp, 184 predicted proteins | sample 1596491 | NCBI WGS metagenome assembly OJKJ01 (sample SAMEA4350160, study PRJEB24818) | metagenome | biome: human; feature: gut; material: faeces | place: Denmark | collected 2013-09
AACGTGTTAGTCACTCTTCAAGACTTAAAATCAAATATTTTTTTGATAGTGTCCTGTGAGTGCCCACACAGATTGTCTGATAAATTGTTAAAGAGCGTTGCGACTAAATCTTTTGATTTTCGAACCCAACTTCGTGAGTCAGGTCGTTGTCGCGAGGTGTCGTATAATACGTTTTTTATTTAGAAAGTCAAGCGTTTATTTTTAACTTTTTTCTTTCTCACCTCTGTTATCACTGGGTTATGAAGTTTTCTTCTAACCGGTTTGTCGTGACAACGGATGCGCATTATAGGGAGTCGAAAAATTCTCGCAAGTGTTTTTTTGATTTATTTTACCAAGCGATGATTTATTAAACAAAAAACGTAAAATAACTACATTTTGTTGAAATTACGACCTACAAACTATCAAATTCAGTTGCGAATTCGGCTACCTTTTCCCAATTAGTATATTCAACTTCTGTTTTTGGATCGGTTGGGCCATCCGTCATTTTCATAATTAGGCGGATCATCATTCTATCAAACCATGTATAACGAGGGTAAAACAGTGCGCCGGCAAAAACAGATTTCAATGTTGGCTTCCAAGGGCACGCTTCTAAAAACTTCCGCGTATATGCGTTAGTTTCTACTGTATTCTTACCTTCTTTTCTTGCCGTCAAATTCACAGCAAAAAAACCTGTTTTCATTGAGTTCAATTGATTTTGATGGGAGGTCACAAAGCGTTGTAGTTTTTTATTGAAATGCCCATAACGAATGGATGCTCCTACCAATACTTTATCGTAACCTGATAAATTAAGCTGTTGGTCAGTATTTAAATCACGAATATCGCATTCACGACCTGAATTCCTCAGTTGTTCCGCTATTTTTAAAATAATTTTTTTAGTTTGCCCATCCGTACTGGAATGTAAAAGTAAATAGCTCATTATTGTTCCTAGATTATTATCATTTCTATATAGGTAATATTATTTATTAATGGCGCTCGACTATTCACGCCAAAAAGTGGGTGTCAGTAACACTAATAAAGTGAAAACCTCTAAGCGCCCAAATAACATAGTCACCACTAAAATCCATTTCCCAGTTGGGTTCATTGATGTGAAGTTATCTGCGACAGTCCCAAGACCTGGTCCCAAGTTATTGAGTGTGGTCGCTATTGCTGAAAACGCAGAAAACTCATCAACACCTGTTGCGATCAACAACAATAAGCTAACGACAAAAACAAGTGCATAGGCAGAAAAGAACCCCCAAACGGCTTCAATTATTCTTTCTGGTAATGCTCTTTGCCCCAGTTTGATTGTGTAGACTGCATTAGGATGAACTAAGCGTTTTAACTCACGTGAACCTTGTAAGAAAAGTAACAAGATACGAATAACTTTTAACCCACCACCTGTCGAGCCTGCACACCCCCCAACAAATGCAGCACATAATAGAAGCATTGGTAAGAAAAGAGGCCATCCTGAAAAGCTATCCGTTGTAAAACCAGCCGTCGTTGCCATTGAAACAACCTGGAAGAAGGCTTGGTCAAGCGTTTGACCAAAACTACTATAAACAGAATGAAACATAAGCACTAAAGTACAAATGACCACTAAGACAAATTGGAAACTTATGAACATTCTAAATTCGGGATCGCGCCAATAAATTCCCAAACTACGTCCGGTTAATACAGCAAAGTGCAAACCGAAGTTACAACCGGAGATAATCAGGAAAATACCAATAATAGTATTAATTGCAGGGCTGTTGAAATAACCAATACTGGCGTCATGAGTTGAAAACCCACCGATAGCAATGGTTGAAAAACTGTGAGAAATGGCATCAAAAACATCCATTCCGGCTATCCATAAAGCCACCGCACAAGCAATTGTGAGTAGAACATAGATAAGCCATAATGTTTTTGCCGTCTCTGCAATACGAGGGCGCATTTTATTGTCTTTCAAAGGACCCGGCATTTCTGCGCGGTATAGCTGCATTCCCCCAACGCCCAAAAGCGGTAAGATTGCAACTGCGAGTACAATTATCCCCATCCCCCCAAGCCATTGAAGCATTTGCCGATAAAACAAAATAGCTTTGGGCAAGGAATCAAGCCCTGTTAGCGTTGTCGCACCAGTTGTAGTCAAGCCTGAAAAAGATTCAAAAAAAGCATCAGTTACCGAAAGATTGGGTCTTTCCGAAAAAATAAACGGCAATGCCCCAACGCTTCCCAGCACAGTCCAAAATAAAACAACAATAAGAAAACCTTCTTTTGCTTTAAGTTCGTGCCGGCTATTACGGGTTGGTAGCCACAAAAAAAGGCCAATTAGCAAAGCAGTGACAAAAGTCTGGCTAAAAGCTCGCCCTGCACCATCTCGATAAATTAGCGCAACAATACCAGGAATAACCATGGTAAAAGAAAAGATGATGACAAGCAGCCCGACTATACGGGTTATTGCACGAAAATGCATTCGGCAGGTTCCTTGATAAAACTGTTTACTATTCCGATTCTGGCGTGAGCGTTAAGGCTCCACGACTTACATCGCGTAATTTATCATTGACCTCCTGCTCAAGAGTAGCAGGAATTGCAATTTGTAAAGAGACAGTTTCATTATAATCACTGTGCAAAACCGTGCCATTCACTTGAACAAGCAGTTGTTCAATTGCATTAATCAATGAATAGTCACACTCTAAGTTAAAGATTTTTTGTGGTACTTTTGTCTTTGTGGGTAATATTTTTAATGCTTGCTGGGCACCATTTCCATAGGCTTTAACGAGCCCCCCCGTCCCTAGCTTTATTCCACCAAAATAACGCACGACGACACAGGTAACCTCCCCTAGGTTGCTACCTAATAGTTGCGCCATAATGGGCTTTCCTGCTGTTCCTGTCGGTTCCCCGTCATCAGAGAACCCTAACTTTTGTGAATCATCAGGCCGGCCAGCAACAAATGCCCAGCAATGGTGCCGGGCATCTGGGTATTGAGTTTTAATTGATTGAATATAATCTTTTGCCGCTTCAATACCATCTGTATGAGCTAAATACGTAATAAATTGGCTTTTTTTGATCTCTTCTGTAAAAGAAATAGTTTCAGCCGGTATTAAATAAGGTTTCATTAACGTAAATGTAAGTCTCGAGTCATATTTTCAATACGATTTGCGTGGATCACAATATTATCTTCAATACGAATACCACCGTAAGGTTTGAAGAACTCGATTTTATCCCAATTAAAGTGCTGGCTAAACTCCCCATTTCTCCATTCAGATAATAGAGATTCAATGAAGTAGAGCCCAGGCTCGATAGTTAACACCATTTTAGGTTCTAAAACACGAGTACAACGCAAGAATGGATACATTTTAGGAGCCGCGAGATGTGTACCACTGTCATCTTGCATAAAACCAGCAGCATCATGAACTTGTAAACCAAGCGGATGCCCTAAACCGTGAGGCAAAAATGGCGTTGTTAAACCACTTTCCACCATTGACTCTTCACTAATACCTTTAATAATATCATGTTTAGTCAGTATCTTAGCAATTCTATGATGCATATCTACATGATAGTCTGTGTAGCGTACACCCGCCTTGATTGTATCAATTAAAGCGAGCTGTTCCGTATTGGCATCCGCAACTAATTCAGCAAATTCATCTTTCCCTTTTGCAGCATAAGTTCTCGTAATATCAGCAGCATAACCGTTATATTCAGCACCTGCATCAATAAGAAAGCTGCGTAATTCGTTCGGTACCGTTTGCTGTAGTTTAGTGTAATGCAATACAGCTGCATTTTCATTCAGTGCAACAATGTTACCATAAGGAACATTGGTATCTCGATGCCCGGTTGATTGTAAATAACTGATATTAATATCAAACTCACTCATTCCTGCGCGAAATGCTTCAAGAGCAGCGAGGTGCCCATTTACAGCCATTTTTTGCGCTTCACGCATGCAGTAAAGTTCATAATCTGTTTTATAAGAACGATGATAATGATAGTAATCTAAAACAGGTTTGGGATTGATATTATGTAGCGAAATCCCTAATGACTCAGCCCTTGCAGTTGCAGAACCAATATAAGCCACATTTTCTTTCGGTAGACTTGCTAGGAAGGTTTTAATGTCATCTGCATTTTTTAAATGGATTAACTCAATATCTTTGGTCCAAAAACTGTTCGGCAGTGGTTCAACACTATGCCAATAATCAACAGGTGAATAAAACCATAGCTTAGGCTTATTTACGCCATCAACTAATAACCATGAATGTGGAACATCAGTAACAGGCACCCACGCTTTGAAATGAGGATTAACTTTAAAAGGATAGTCGCTATCATCAAGAAAGATGCGTAGGGGTTCACCTGAATGAATCAATATGGCATCTAATTTGCTGCGCTGTAAAACTTGCTGAGTTCTGTTTTGTAACGTTTTAATGTGTTCAGCGTAGAGTGCAGTCAGTTTTTCCATTTCTTTCAACCTTTCAGCATTAATTAGAAAAATCAAGCTTACCACGTTCTGTTATTAACGGATATGCACTCTGTTGCAAACCATAATTAACCAATTGATATATAATATTTTTATCATTTAAATCATTAATTATTTCGCTTAATTGCTGTGACCAATCTTCCATTTTTGTTATTAAAAGTTTGCAATTACTTAACATTCTAGTCACACTCACCCCATCTGGTCGTACCAGATAACACTACCACGTAGAGGAGAGCAGAATGCTTTATCAAAGTGACACTATCTATATTCAATGGTTGAAACAAGGGATTGCAGAACTGGTTTTTAACTCACCAGGGCCAATTAATAAATTGGATACCCACACCGTTGCTTCACTTGATGAAGCCGTGTCTGTTCTTGAGCAACAAACCGAGCTGCAAGGTGTAATTTTCCGTTCTGATAAACCCGCTTTTATTGTTGGCGCTGATATCAAAGAGTTTCTTTCACTCTTTGAAGCGTCAAAAGAAACACTAAGCGATTGGTTGCACTACGCTAATAGTATTTTTAATCGCATTGAAGACCTACCTGTTCCAACGATTTGTGCCATTAATGGCTATGCATTAGGTGGTGGCTGTGAATGCATTTTATCCACTGATTTTCGCATCGCTTCACCTGATGCTCGAATTGGGCTTCCTGAAACAAAACTTGGGATCATGCCTGGCTTTGGTGGTTCCGTTCGGCTTCCTCGATTAATTGGTTTGGATAGCGCATTAGAAATTATTACTGCGGGTAAAGATGTCGATGCCTCCCAAGCTTTAAAACTTGGCCTGATTGACGCGGTTGTTAATACAGAAGCTCTTGCACAATCAGCACTGCAAGTCATTGAATCTGCAATTGCAGGGGCCTTCAATTGGCAAAAGAAACGCCAACCTAAACTTAGTCCTCTACAATTGAAACCTATTGAGCAAACAATGAGTTTCAATGTCGCTAAGGGGATGGTGTACAAGGTTGCAGGCAAACACTATCCAGCGCCTATGACTGCTGTAAATACGATTGAAAAGGCAGCAAATTGTACTCGTGATGAGGCCTTAAAGCATGAAACAGCTGCATTTGTTCCTCTAGCGCATAGTGATGTTGCACGTGCTTTAGTGAATATTTTTCTAAATGACCAACAAGTTAAGTCAAACAGTAAAAAAATCGCACAACATGTTGATATTCCAACGCATGCTACCGTATTAGGTGCAGGGATTATGGGCGGAGGCATTGCTTATCAATCTGCCAGTAAAGGCATGCCGGTCTTAATGAAGGATATTAATGTTAAGTCATTAGACTTAGGGATTGAAGAGGCACAAAAGCTATTAAATAATCAATTTGAACGTGGAAAAATCACCGCAGCGAAAATGGCGGCAACCTTATCATCTATTCATCCCTCATTATCTTACAACGGGGTGGAAAATAGCCAAATCGTCGTTGAAGCCGTTGTTGAGAACCCGAAAGTCAAAGCCGCTGTATTATCTGAAGTTGAGTCCTTAGTAACAAGTGAAACTATACTGGCTTCAAATACATCAACCATTCCAATTTCAACCCTCGCAAAATCACTAAAACGTCCAGAAAATTTCTGCGGTATGCACTTTTTTAACCCAGTGCATCGGATGCCATTAGTGGAAGTTATCCGAGGAGAACAAACTTCTGATAACACTGTTGCCAAGGTTGTTGCCTACGCCAATAAAATGGGGAAAACCCCTATTGTTGTCAATGACTGCCCTGGCTTCTTTGTTAACCGGGTACTTTTTCCTTATTTTGCAGGCTTTAATTTACTGCTACAAGATGGAGCTGACTTTAGAGAAATAGACAAAGTCATGGAAAAAGAGTTTGGCTGGCCAATGGGGCCTGCTTATCTTCTTGATGTTGTTGGTATTGATACTGCTTTTCATGCAGAGCAAGTTATGGCTCAAGGTTTTCCTGAACGAATGGGGAAAAAAGGCAAAAATGCCATCGATGTGATGTATGAACAACAACGATTTGGCCAAAAGAATGGCCAAGGGTTTTATCAATATGAAAAAGATAAAAAAGGGAAACCGAAAAAAATTGATGACCCTCGAGCTGATGAATTACTTGCGACTATTTGCCCAACAAAGCGTACTTTCACCAAAGAAGAAATTATTGCTCGAATGATGGCTCCTATGATTAACGAAGTTGTTCGTTGCTTAGAGGAAGGTATTATTCAGAGCCCTTCAGATGCAGATATTGCTTTAGTTTATGGTTTAGGCTTTCCACCATTTAGAGGAGGGGTGTTCTGCTATTTAGATACCTTAGGCAGCCAGTCTTACTTAAAAACGACGGAATCTTTACAGCATTTAAGTCCTCTATATCATGCACCTAATGGCTTAAAAGAAAAAGCGGCTACCAATGCAAGATATTACCCACAGCCACCTGTAGTGGCGATTGATGTCAAAAAAGTTGCGAGAGGTTAATTTTATGGAAAATGTCGTCATTATTGATGGAATACGTACACCAATGGGCCGTTCAAAAGGTGGGGTATTTCGCCATGTTAGAGCTGAAGACCTTTCTGCACACCTCATGAATGCAATTTTTGAACGAAATCCAAACGCAAGTAACAAAGAATTGGATGACATCATCTGGGGTTGTGTTCAGCAAACACTGGAGCAAGGGTTTAATATTGCTAAAAACGCAGCATTACTCACGGATATACCTCATACGGTTCCTGCCGTTACAGTAAATCGCCTTTGTGGTTCATCAATGCAAGCAATACATGATGCGAGCCGGTTAATTATGACGGGTGATGCTAAATCAGTACTCATTGGTGGAGTGGAGCATATGGGTCACGTACCAATGACTCATGGTATAGATTTCAACCCTAAACTGACTTTACGAGTTGCTAAAGCCGCAGGCGCTATGGGACTGACCGCTGAAATGCTTGCCAAAATGTATAAAATTAGCCGAGAAGAGCAAGATGCATTTGCATTGAGATCCCACCGACTTGCAGCCCTAGCAACGGAAAAAGGGAAGTTCAATAACGAGATCGTTCCAATTAATGGCCATGATGCCACAGGTAACCTCATTTCAGTAAATTATGACGAAGTGATTCGCTTTGATGCAAGCTTGCAAGGTTTAGCAGCTCTTCGCCCTGCCTTCGACCCCGTTAGTGGGACGGTGACCGCAGGTAATTCATCTGCTCTATCTGACGGTGCGTCTGCGATGTTACTGACTAGCGAAAGTTATGCCACGCAACAAGGAATTAAACCACGAGCTAAAATACGCGCAATGGCCGTTGTTGGTTGTGATCCATCAATCATGGGATTTGGGCCTGTGCCAGCAAGTGAGCTCGCGTTAAAGCGCGCAGGACTAACTTTAAATGATATTGATATTATTGAATTAAATGAAGCTTTTGCGGCACAATCTATTGCATGTCTAAAAGGCTTGAAGCTATCAGAGAACCAATTAGATGATAAAGTAAATCTCAGCGGAGGGGCTATTGCACTTGGCCATCCTTTGGGATGTTCAGGAGCAAGAATTTCAACAGCTTTACTTAATCATTTAGAACAAAACGATAAACAGTTTGGTTTAGCCACCATGTGTATCGGGTTCGGCCAAGGTATAGCCACAATTATCGAACGAGTTTAACAATTTATTTTTAGTTTTCGCAAACATTGTATTTTGTCGATGTTCCCGCCTAGTCAGGGGCGGGTTTTTTTTGCCTCTTTCAAGCCAAATATCCACAACAAGTTTAACCCTCATAGTTCGGATTATCGATAGGCGGCAAGTGAATGAGACCCTAGGAGCATACAAAAGTATGTGACTAGGGCGAATGAATGAAGCCAACCCCCTCTACAACTTGAACTAGCCTGTTTTCACGCAAAAGCCATAACAAGTTTAACCCTCATAGTTCGGATTATCGATAGGCGGTAAATGAATGAAACCCTAGGAGCATACAAAAGTATGTGACTAGGGCGAATGAATGAAGCCAACCCCCTACAACTTGAACTAGCCTGTTTTCACGCAAAAGCCATAACAAGTTTAACCCTCATAGTTCGGGTTGTAGGTAGGCGGCAAATGAATGAGACCCTAGGAGCATACAAAAGTATGTGACTAGGGCGAATGAATGAAGCCAACCCCCTACAACTTGAACTAGCCTGTTTTCACGCAAAAGCCATAACAAGTTTAACCCTCATAGTTCGGATTATCGATAGGCGGCAAATGAATGAGACCCTAGGAGCATACAAAAGTATGTGACTAGGGCGAATGAATGAAGCCAACACCCCTACAATTCGAACTAGGACGGGTTAAATGAATTCATAAGCATCACCGAATAACTGCTCCGGTTTACCTCCGCGCTCATTACAAAACCGTTCTCTAGCTATTTTCGCCATTTCAAAACGGCCTGCAATATAGATATCATGGCCTGATAAGTCACCGAAATCTTCTAGCACTGCACTCAGAACCGTTCCTGTTCTGCCTCGCCATAGTTCATCTGGTTGCTCTACAACTGGTGTGATCTTTAAATTAGGATAGTTTTCACTAAGAGCCTGTAATTCGCCAAGATCGTATAAGTGCTCCAATTGACGACCACCCCAATAGAAAGTGATATCACGATTCGGGTTTTCAGCTAAAGCCGCAAGCAATACTGAGTGGGTATAGGAAAAACCTGTTCCACCAGCAATTAAGATCATGGCATTACTGCTATTTTCTCGAAACCAAGCTTTACCATGTGGGATGTCGATATCAATACGTTTTTGATCCAAAATTCTATCCATTACTGCCATTGCATATAGATTGATTTCAGAAGCACCGATATGTAACTCAATAGTTTCTTTATTGTGAGGAGTTGAAGCCATTGAAAATGGTCGTTTGTCACGCTCATCCATCACGACCATTAAATATTGGCCTGCTTTAAAATGAAAAGGACCATCTGGCAACAAAATCACCCGATAAACCGTATCCGTGATAGATTCAACAGATGTTACTTTACAGCTTAAAGTTGCCATGGTTTCCCTCTTATTTTTTGTCAAAAATATTTAATTGTTCCCAAATATCATCAATGCGAGATTTAACGCTCTCTGTCATTACGATAGGACGCCCCCATTCACGATCTGTCTCACCCGGCCATTTATTGGTGGCATCAAGCCCCATTTTTGAACCCAGCCCAGACACAGGGGAAGCGAAGTCGAGATAATCTATTGGTGTGTTTTCCATCATCACGGTGTCACGGGCAGGATCCATCCGAGTTGTAATTGCCCAGATAACATCTTTCCAGTCCCGTGCATTAATATCGTCATCACAAACAATAACAAACTTAGTGTACATGAATTGGCGCAGGTATGACCAGACTCCCATCATGACTCTTTTAGCATGTCCTGCATATTGTTTTTTCATTGTTACGACGGCAAGACGATACGAGCACCCTTCAGGAGGAAGATAAAAATCAACAATTTCAGGAAATTGTTTTTGAAGAATGGGAACAAGGACTTCGTTTAACGCTTCCCCTAATACTGCGGGCTCATCTGGTGGCCTTCCCGTATAAGTTGAATGATAAATTGCATCACGACGCTGAGTCACATGAGTCACAGTAAATACCGGGAAACTGTCTATTTCATTATAATAACCGGTATGGTCACCATAAGGGCCTTCAGGAGCCATTTCACCTGGCTCAATATACCCTTCTAAAATAATTTCAGCGCCAGCGGGAACTTCAAGGTCATTCGATATGCATTTAACAACCTCGGTTTTATTACCACGCAATAACCCCGCAAAAGCATATTCTGACAATGTGTCAGGAACCGGTGTTACCGCGCCTAAAATGGTTGCTGGGTCTGCACCCAGGGCGACTGCAACAGGAAATTTTTCACCGGGATGCGCTTGGCACCATTCTTGAAAATCCAGAGCGCCACCGCGATGAGACAACCAACGCATAATAACTTTGTTTTTTCCAAGAACTTGCTGACGATAAATACCTAAGTTTTGCCTTTCTTTATGTGGGCCTTTAGTCACTGTCAGCCCCCATGTAATTAATGGAGCGGCATCTTCAGGCCAACAATGCATAACTGGGATTTTTGTAAGGTCAACGTCTTCACCGGCCCAAATTTGTTCCTGACAAGGCGCAGAGCTTAGCCGTTTTGCAGGCATATTTAGCACTTGCTTGAATTTTGGTAGTTTATCGAAAAGGTCACGAAAGCCTTTCGGAGGATCGGGCTCTTTCAGAAAAGCGAGTAATTTGCCTACATCATGTAATGCTTTTATGTCTTCTTGCCCCATCCCCATTGCAACACGTTTAGTTGTTCCGAAAAGGTTACACAAGACTGGCATGTTATAGCCTTTGGGATTTTCAAATAATAGGGCCGGTCCCCCTGCTCTTAGTGTGCGATCTGCAATTTCAGTCATTTCCAAATAGGGGTCGACTTCCATTGTAATGCGTTTTAGCTCGCCTTGTTTCTCAAGTTGCGAGATGAAATCTCTAAGGTCACGGTATTTCATTATCTTCTTTTACTGTTACAGAGGGAGTCCCATTATAAGACGTCCGGCCAAGGTTACAAGTTACTGTCTATACCCTTAATCCTTCAAGTTACAGCGCTTTTCGTTGAAGTATAAGTGACTACGCTCAGCTAGCCGAGTCACATAGTTTATCTATGCTCTTCGTCTATCTTCCCTTGTCGCCTTCCTGTAGCTCAAATTATTTAGGGTATAAAATACTTTAAAATCAATCTTTTTCTGGTTTAGTATACCATTTTACTGGCAATCAAAAGGGACTAATTTTTCTAATAGTAAAGTATCAAATTGTTCTGAGAATGTTTTATTATGTTGAAATAGTTTAAAACCTTCATCTTTTCCGCTGAAATAATGAAGTTCATTACCTTTAATTTGTAACCCACTTCCCTCCCTTAGCGCAACAACAACTTCATGAGGATTAATCACACAAAATTCTTGTAATCGTTCATCACGAGTTTCGCCCATATGACCAGAAATATGAGCATCAATATAATGAGGGTTAATTTGTAATGGAAATAGCCCCAGAGATGGCATAATTGCAGCATTACTAACAGGCATATCATTCGTAGTACGGATACTTGGAGTTGCTACATTGCATCCTGCACTCCAGCCGATATATGGCACACCACGCTCACGAACCGCACGTTGAATCGCAACTATCAACCCGTTCTCATGTAGGCATTTATTCAACCACCAAGTGTTACCACCACTCACAAGAATACATTCTGCCTGCTCAATCGCTTCCACAGGACTAGAAAAGTGCTCAATAGACGTAACTTTTATTCCCAACGCATCTGAAAGCTGTTCTGCTCTTTCGTCATGTGAACCGCGAAGAACTGCATACGGAACCAAAACTGCTGACTTTATGTTCTTACGAACAATCATTTCTTTGATTCGAGGTAAGGCGTAGCTGAGCCATACCGGGTTGCCCGGTAGCTTACCGTTACTCAACAAAAAGATATCCATTATGTCTCCTACTGATTTGTTTTTTGCATTACAGTTATCATAAGACTATATTCGGTTAATATAGACCTAAGAATATCAATAATATGGTGCTGCTCTTCATTAGTCACATTGTTATGTCGTAATTTGTTATCATAAACATAGTTTTGTCAGATGGAATTCAAAAAAATGGAAAAATGGTATTTGCTTTATTGCAAACGCGGCCAAATTGAACGGGCTATGGAGCATTTAAACCGACAGAATGTTGTTTGTATGACGCCCATGACTGAAATGGAAAAGGTGGTTAGAGGGAAAAGGGTGACAGTGCAAGAAGCCCTGTTTCCAAACTACTTATTTGTGAAATTTGATCATAATGAAATTCATACGACAACCATCCAATCAACAAGAGGGGTTAGCCATTTTATTCGTTTTGGCCAGTTTCCGACGGAAGTCCCCGAAGAAATTATTGAGCTATTACAACAAACCCCCGTTAGTTATTCCGTCGCACCAGATATACCAAAACATGGCGACCAAGTGACAATTACCGAAGGTATTTTCGCGGGAGTACAAGCTATTTTTGATGAGCCTAATGGAGAGTATCGTTCTATTCTTTTACTGAATATTTTAAATAAAAGTGTACCTAAAGTGGTTGATAATACGCAATTTAAAAAAAATACAGATTGAACGCTTTAAGCAATCAAAAGCCCTTCTTAAAGGGCTTTTCACCTTTTTGCATTGCAAATTAAAGATAATTTAATGCAAATCAAGACTCTTCTTTTTCTTCTTCCTCTGCCCCTTCTTGCCGGTTTCTACCTTTACCAACATAGAAATTGGATAGTAAAACTCCGAGCTCGAAAAGCAAATACATTGGAACAGCAAGCAAAGTTTGAGAGAGTACATCTGGCGGCGTTAAAAACATCCCAACGATAAATGCCCCAACTAAAATATAAGGACGTTTACGTTTCAGAGATTCGGGTGTAGTCACGCCTGTCCAACACAGTAAAATAATTGCAATAGGTACTTCAAATGCCGCACCAAAAGCCATAAATAATGTCATGACGAAACTAAGATATTTACTGATATCGGGAATAAAGTTAACGCTATCTGGGGTCGTTTTAACAAAGAAACCAAATGCGAGCGGAAAAACAACGAAGTAGGCAAATGCCATTCCCAAATAAAACAAGAAACTACTTGAAACAAGCAAAGGCAACATGAGTTTGCGTTCATGCTTGTATAAGGCAGGTGCAATAAAAGCCCAAATTTGATAGAGAATAACCGGTATCGATACAAAAACCGAAACCATCATTGTCAATTTAATTGGGGTAAAGAATGTTGACGCCACATCTGTCGCACTCATTTGCGAACCTACTGGTAGCTTATCAATCAAAGGGGCTGCTACCAGCCGATAGATATCATTTGAAAAATAAGCAAGCGCAGCAAAAACAATTAAAACTGTAATTAAACAGTTTAACAGCCGTTTGCGAAGTTCAATGAGGTGGCTAATAAGTGGTTGTGTATCATTTACAGCCATGTGTTATTTTTCACTTTCAGTTTGATTAGAGTTTTTTACTTTAGCATCGAGTGATTCTACTGTTTTCACGGCGACTGAATCTTCTGGCTTTTCATCCTCAACAACAGCCGCCATTTTAGCAGCATGCTCAGGGTTTGGATCAGACTCTTCAGGTGGCTGCTGAGTATTATCTTTCGCTTCCTTTACAGCACTATCGTAACTGTCAGTGATCTCTTTTGCTTTGTTTAACTCTGTTTCAATATCATTGGTTGTCGCTTGGTAATCGCTTTTAAGCGATTGTGCCGCTGTACGCAGTTCTTCCATTGACTGCTTAAGTTCAGGAGAAAGCGCTTCTAAATTAGCTTTTTCTTCCACCTTTTTCAGCGTTTCTTGCAGCTCCTGCAGCTTTAACTCTTGCGATAACTCGTTTTGTACATTTGCAGCCATAGAGCGCATCGCACGGATCCACCCAGCGACAGTTCTCACTGCCACTGGTAACCGCTCAGGGCCTAATACAACGAGACCAATAACTGCAATAAGCAACAGTTCACTAAAACCTATGTCAAACACGGTTTAACCCTGCTCTTTGTTTTTGCTCTCAACTGGGCTTTCTTTCTTTTCAGCAGCCTGTTGTTCAGTAATATTTTTAGGTGCGAAGTCAGCATCTTGCTTTTCTTGTTCTGCTTTTGCTTTTTCGTCATCGTTCATTGCTTTTTTAAAGCCTTTGAGTGACTCACCCAAATCTGAGCCTAAAGAACGCAATTTTTTGGTGCCGAAAATTAAAATAATAAGTAAGGCAATGATAATGAGCTGCCAAGGACTACCGAAAGCAGCCATTGCAATAGTTGATTCCATTGTTAATACCTCTATATAGTTTTGGGATCAATTGTTATTAGATCTATTATATACAACCAACACAAAATACGGAAATGTTCACAGCCTTATAAACTTGTCGCAAAACAAAGTTTACTTAATTTCCGCCGGTTTTACACCAACCAAACAACCAAGACAGTGCACCTGCCACCATAAATACAATTCCAAACGGTGTGAGATTAGAAATGAGGAATAGAGTCCCACAGAGAATAAATGTAGCACCGATACCTAAAAGGTACTGAGATTTACGCTGCTTATTACGCTGACTTTTCAGTTGTTGAGTTAGTTGATCGATATTTGATTGTAAGTACTTATGCTGCCGTAATGCACCATAAATTAAATCCGGTATTTCAGGCATTTTTTCTGCCCAATAAGGTGCTTTTTCTTTTAATGCCTGAGTAATTGCAGGTATCCCTACTTGGCTATGAACCCAGTCCTCTAGAAATGGTTTTGCGGTTTTCCAGAGATCAAGCTGTGGGTAAAGCTGCCGTCCTAGGCCTTCTACATACAATAATGTTTTTTGTAATAATACCAACTGTGGTTGAACTTCCATGTTGAAACGACGTGCTGTATTAAATAAATTCAATAATACTTGCCCAAACGAAATTTCAGCTAATGGTTTTTCAAAAATAGGCTCACATACGGTACGGATAGCAAACTCAAAGTCTTCCACATTTGTGTCTGAAGGAACCCAGCCGGAGTCAACGTGCAGTTCTGCTACCTTACGATAATCACGATTAAAAAAGGCAATGAAGTTTTCTGCCAAATAACGCTTATCTTCTTTGTTTAATGAGCCGACTATCCCACAGTCTATCCCTATGTATTTAGGGTCCTCTGGATGATCGTAACTAACAAAGATATTTCCTGGATGCATGTCAGCATGGAAAAAGCTGTCGCGGAAAACTTGTGTAAAGAAGACCTTAACACCACGCTCTGCCAGCAGTTTCATATTCGTTCCCTGCGCTTTAAGCGCAGTAATATCGGAAACTGGGATCCCGTAGATACGCTCCATCACCATCACGTTTTCACGGCAATAATCTGGGTATACCTCTGGTATATACAGCATGGCGCTATTTTCAAAGTTACGACGAAGCTGAATGGCATTTGCCGATTCACGGAGCAAATTCAGCTCATCGATCAAGGTTTTTTCGTATTCACGCACGACTTCTTTGGGTCTTAATCGCCGCCCATCTGGCAGCAAAGGAACCCAATTTGCAATACGATACATTAACTTAATATCAGCTTTAATAATTGGCAGAATATCAGGGCGAATAACCTTGATGACAACATCTTTACCATTTTCTTTTAACGTTGCTGTATGCACCTGAGCAATAGACGCAGAAGCTAAAGCTTGTTCATCGAAGTCATCAAACCACTGTTCTAAAGGCCCTTCGAGAGATTCCTCAATATAGCCTCGTGCCAGTTTGCCATCAAAACTTGCCACTTTGTCTTGTAATAATGACAATTGATCTGCGATTGCAGGTGGGAAAAGATCTCGGCGAGTCGATAGCATTTGGCCAAATTTGATCCAAACTGGCCCGAGTTCTTGAAGGGCGAGACGAAGCCTTTCGCCCAATGTTTTGTCTTTATGCTTATTTTTAATCCAAAAGAAACCTAAGCGACCTATTCTCAATGGTAACGTTAGTTTAGTTTTGGGGATTAACTCATCTAATCCGTAAGAGAGAAAAACCCGAATAATGAAGTAAAGTCGTTTTATTTCACCGGGTGTCATTCTTCTCCTCCAACTGGCTTAAACGTAGCTCAAGTGTACTCATTGAATTTTCTACTTGCTCAACTTCATCACTAAAATGAGCAAGTTCAAGCTGGCTAGGCGCCATCTTCCATTCTTCAATTATTGCGTCTTTGATATACGTTTTTTGCCGTTTTACTAAATGAGATGCAAGACAAGCACCTTTATTCAGGAACTTGCTAAGACCTTCTGCCGCAACATCACCAATGTAAGGTGATAGATAATGAGCAGGATTCCAAATTGCTAAGTCAAGTAAAGAAGACCAGTGCTGTACAATTTGCATATCCCCTTCAATCACGATATCACCACGATTGATAAGTTGAGATAATTGCTGTTTGTCTTTCAATTTAACTAGCGTAAAGATGGATGTTTTAATGGTACAGTCCGCAGGCTCAACCCACTGGCTTAACACATCAACATGATTTTCAGCAAAAACGAGTGTTAACGTTTTATTCAGTTCTTTAAGTTCAATAGCCATAACCTTGCCGGCCAAGCGCATTCTAGCTGGCTGTAGAACTTTTTCTTTAAACAACATGTGGTTAAGAGAGGTTTCCATCAATGCTGTTATCAAAGAATACAAAACTGTATTTTGATTTTCGGTATGTGTTGATGGTGCTTCCATCTTAGAATTTAAACCCTTTATGCAATGCGACAATTCCACCTGTCATATTAGTGTACGTCACCTGTTCAAACCCTGCATTTTCCATCATACCTTTTAGTGTTTCTTGGTTTGGATGCATACGGATTGACTCAGCTAAATAGCGATAGCTATCGGGATCATTAACGATCGCCTGACCAATACGAGGGAGTATATGGAATGAATAGGCATCATAAGCTTTATTCAGTGGCTCAATAATTGGCTTGGAGAACTCTAACACCAATAAGCGCCCACCCGGCTTTAACACTCGGAACATAGAGCGTAGCGCTTTGTCTTTATCGGTGACATTACGCAAACCAAAAGAGATAGTAATGCAATCAAAATAGTTATCAGGGAATGGCAGTTCTTCTGCATTGGCTTGTACATAATTAACATTACCAACAATGCCTAGGTCACGTAATTTCTCACGCCCCATTTTTAGCATTGAATCATTAATATCTGCGAGTATGACCTCACCTTTTTCACCGACTAAACGTGAAAATTTAGCGGTTAAGTCACCCGTTCCACCTGCAAGGTCAAGTACTCGTTGATTACGACGTACCCCACTCGCTTCAATGGTAAAACGCTTCCAAATACGATGGATACCGAATGACATCAAATCATTCATTAAGTCATATTTTGATGCTACTGAGTGAAAAACATTCGCTACTAGGCCAGCTTTATCTTCTTTGCCGACAGTACGGAAACCAAAATCAATGGTTTCTTTAGTTGGTTCAGTCATTTCTCTTATGCCTGCTTATCATTCAAACTTTTGTAGGAAGTGTAACAGTCTTTGGGCCAAAACCCTATCAGAAGTCTAAGATTCCGCACAATTAGACGTATCTGATCGCTCAACCAATTGGGGTTGGATAGGTTGTTTAATTTCGACCCCAAGCTCTTTAAAACTTTCCGCCTGGCTAATTAAATTTCCACGCCCTTCGGCAAGGCGTTTCATTGCCGATAGGTAAGTATTATTTGCTTTATCAAGACTGGTGCCTAAAACCTGCATATCATCCACAAACAAGCGCAGCTTGTCATACATTTTCGCTGCTCTATTTGCTATCTCCTGGGCATTTTGCCCTTGGCGTTCATACCGCCAAATATTATTAATTGTCCTCACCGCCACTAACAATGTCGAAGGACAAACTAACATAATATTCTGTTTAATTCCTTCATCAAGTAACTCAGGAGCTTCTTTCAAAGCCAGTAAATACGCAGGTTCAATAGGGATAAACATTAAAACGTAATCTAATGAACGAATTCCCGGTAACTGATGGTAATCCTTGCGGCTTAGCATACGCATGTGATTGCGGATAGATGCCACATGGTTTTTTAACGCCTGTTGCTGTTCATGTGGCTCTTCGCTATTGAAGTACTGTTCATAGGAAACCAACGACATTTTGGCATCAACAACCACATCTTTCCCTTCAGGAAGATGGATAATCACATCCGGTTGATAACGGCTATTATAACTTGTATTGATGCTAACTTGGGTTTCAAACTCACTTCCTTCACGTAAACCTGAGACTTCGAGGATCCTGGTAAGAATAGTTTCCCCCCAGTTTCCTTGAATTTTATTATCCCCTTTCAGGGCTCGTGTCAGGTTAACCGCTTCTTTGGTCATTTGATTATTGAGCTGCTGTAATTGCCTAATCTCATAGGCTAAAGTGTGGCGTTCTTTCGCTTCTTCACCAAAACTTTGCTGAACTTGCTGACGAAAACCTTCTAATTGCTCACGAAAAGGTGACAGCATCGCCAATAGGCTTTTCTGTTGTTGCTCTGATGCACGACGCTCATTTTGTTCAAAAATACGATTTGCTAAGTTTTCGAATTGTGCTGTCAGCCGTTGTTCGCTATTTTGTAAAATTCGCTGTTTTTCTTCGTTGGCTAGCTGGTTCTGTTCAAAACGAGTGATAACTTCGCGAAGCTCCGCTTCTTGTTCTCGGTTAATATCCCTTTGAGTGCGCAATTCTTGATCTAGCCTGTCATACTCTTCTTTCCATTGCGCAAGGTGGATGTTTTTTTCGTCACTTGCAGCAAGTTGGCGATTGAGTTGTTGTAGTTCCTGATCTTTTTGCGCAATTTTTTGGGCAATAGAGAACCAAGTGGCTAAACCACCAACTAAAACGCCACTCAACGCACCAATAACTGCATATAAAAGAGAGGTATCCACTGTTAAATCCTTACTTTACAAAGTCTAGTGTAAGGTAATGGGATACTGTATAAGTGTCCAGAGGTAATTTAGCCATCGAAGAAAATTTTGCGAAGCACTTCGCAAGCTTAGCCTATCCAACTTGCGAACCATTTCAGGCCGAGCGCTCCCGGCGCTAAAATACCAAATGCCCAAATCATCGCAGAAGCAATATTCGCAAGTTGGAAATGCCGTTGTGGCATGGCGCAAATCCCTGCAACCAAGGGAACAATAGCTCGTAACGGCCCGAAGAAGCGCCCAAAGAAAATTCCCCAAATACCCCATCGGTCAAAGAAACGCTGCCCTTTATCAATCATTTGTGGGTTACGAGAAATCGGCCACATATGGCGTACATTTTCTTTGTAATGATAACCAATCCAATAAGAGAGCCAGTCCCCAAAGAAAGCACCGAGAGCTGCTGCTAACCATATTGGCCAGAAAGTAATATTACTTTCACCAATTAAAGCGCCAAGCGCGAGTAAAATAACCGTTGCTGGTAACAGGAGTGACAAAAATGCCAAAGATTCCCCAAACGCCAAAAAGAAAATAATAGGAAGCGCCCATACTTCATGTTCGCGTGTAAAGTCCGTCACTATGGTGACAATTTCATTGAGTGTCACGGTCAGTTCCTTTCATTAGGGAATAATCAGAATACTGTAGCGAAAAAGTGGTAAATCAAGATTAAACAAAGCAGAAACACTTTTAGAAAAACTAAGTTGTGGATACGGAAAAATGGATTATCCACAACTCATCTTACAGTAAGTGAAACTTAGTCCAAAAACTGACTCTGCAGTGCTTCTCGTTGTTGCCTTCCTAAGCCAAAATCTTTTTCTAGCCATTGGTCAACATTGCCATAATGGCTTTCAATACTGTTTAGAGCCATTCTTAAAAAGTCTTCACGTACCGAATAGACATACTCAAATTTTTTCACAATGCTTTCGTCCATCGTTTTTGCATGTTCTTCGAGTAAATGCTTGCGGTATGGTGCAAGTGTTTCATTAGTCAGTAAGTAATCTTCCATTACAGTGTCTAAATCTGCACCTAAAGCAAATAATACTAATGCGGACCCGACTCCTGTACGGTCTTTTCCTACCGCACAGTGTTGTACGATACCACCTTTTTCTGGCTGTTTGAGTAAATTGACCAATTGGTAATAAGCAGGATTGTTCAGTGGTAATAATTCATATAAACGGAACATAAAAGCTTGCGGGTCAAATTGTTCCAATATTTCTGGCGTAAGTTTATCTAAATTTGCTGTGACCTCTTTTGCTAACGGATTTGCTGGTGCATGCACATAATGCGCGCCTTGCCAAATGACATCAGGCTTATCTAAGATTTCAGCTTCATCACGATAATCAATGATTTGGAAAAGATTTTGTGAACGTAGAACAGCTTCGTCCTCTTGAGTCAATCGGTCTAACGCACCGGAACGAAACAGGACTCCAGGCTTGATCTTCCCACCATTAGCGAGTTTTTTACCACCAAGATCGCGGAAGTTAATACCGCCTTTTAAAGGCAAAACAGAAGGATGAAGATAAGGTGTTGTTGACATAATAATTCCTTTTCGCCCTACAGCTTTCATTCCAGTTAGCAATAAAACAAATGTAACCTGAACAATTTAAGGGCACATAATATTGATAATTGTTTTTATGACAATAACAGATCTAGCGAATAAGAGGATCAGAATATTTCCTGTAAATTGATTAACAATTGTAACATTTATAAAGGAAATAAAGAGAAATAAGAGGTATGTAAAAGGACTAAGCCCGCTTACTTTTTGTCCACAACCGAGTGAAAGTCAAGTAAACGGGCCAGTAAATCACGGACTACAGTAAGCGGCGTGCAGCTTCAACCACAATACTTAATACGTTACCTTCAGTTTTCTTCAGTAACGCTTCATTTGGAATTTCTTGTTGGGTACGATTTACGATGACACCCGCAACCATACCAGCACGTAACCCTTTACTACTAGAACACATAGTCAGCAATGTGGCTGATTCCATTTCGTAGTTCATCACGCCCATGTCTTGCCACTCTTTCATCGAACCTCTGAAATGACGCATCACACGGCCAGTATAGGTATCATAACGCTCTTGACCTGGGTAGAAGGTATCAGATGATGCAGTTACACCAACATGAACGGTTGCACCTGCATCTTTCGCTGCGGCATAAAGCGCATTGGTACAATCAAAATCGGCAACTGCTGGGTATTCTAATGGCGCGAAGTGTTGGCTAGCACCGTCTAAGCGAACTGCTCCAGTTGTCACTAAAACATCACCGACATTGATATCTTCTTGGATTGCACCTGTTGTACCAATACGTAAGAAAGTGCGAATACCAAGCTGCGCAAGTTCTTCGACTGCAATAGACGTTGATGGGCCACCGATACCGGTTGAACAAACAATAACGGCTTTTCCGTCAACCTCACCACGCCAAGAGGTGTATTCACGCAATGACGCAAGGTGTACAGGGTTATCCATCAGACGTGCAATTTTTTCAACACGGTTAGGATCCCCAGGAACAATCGCTACGGTCGCACCCTGTAAGTCACTTTTCTTTAAACCTAAGTGGAAAACGTCAGACATTTCAAACTCCTTTACACAATGGCATCATTAAATCAGTCAATACTGATTAATCGTTATTTATAATATAGCGATAAAGCCATAATTTTTTAGTGATGAATGTCACTTTTAATGAAAACAATAAAAGCTTGATTTCACCATTAAGTGATTTACATCACATTTATTCATTGGTTTTATTTCTCTTTAAAATCCATTGTCATCAGTATAGATGAAAGTTTGACATAACGACAAAAGCGCCCCTGATTGCTGGGCGCTTTGATTATTTGGCAGAACTAAAAGTAGTAACGCTATATTAGAGAATTACATCAAGAACGAGGACACCAACTAGACCTATTGCCCACGCAATGGTGGTCGGAATAGACCAAACAATGATTTGCTGTTTAACGTCCTTAATTCCCATCATTCTGTTCACAACCCAATACAGGCTGTCGTTAAAGTAACCGAAGAACAGAGACCCCATGGTTGCCGCTTGCGCTGCGACCAATAAGTTAATATCAGGTATTTGGCTAATGATTGGTGCAGAAATAGATGCTGCGGTAATCATTGCTACTGTACCCGAACCTTGAATCAAACGAACCAACGTCGCGATGATAAACGGAATCAATACAGGTGTAATTGGCAGATTTGCTACATGCTCAGCAAGAATGTTTCCTGTGCCACTATCGCGCAGTACCGCGCCTAATGCACCACCAGCCCCCGTAACAAGCAGAATAATACCGGCTGCTTGTAAGCCTTCTTCCATACGGTCGATGACTTCTTCTTTCGTTGCTTTTGGCATTAATGTGTAAACAGAGATCAACACACTAATTGATAATGCAATAATGGGTGCGCCTAAAAATTCAAATGTTTGGAAATACCAATTGCTTTCCATACCTTGGAAAGATTCTGTTTTCAGAATTAAGCCATTAATTGCATTTATGAAAATTAACAAAATAGGCGTAATAATCGGTAAAAGCGATAAGAACAGGCTTGGTAATGGTTTATTCGCTTTTTCTTCCATATAACGAGCGTGAACTTCTTTCAGGTCTTCACTACCCGTTTCATCTGGCATAAATTCAGGGTATTTAGTCCCTAACCATTTTGCGTAAAGAACAATACCGATAACACAAGGAATAGCGAGGCTCATTCCTGCCAGGATCATTGCGCCAACATCGACACCAAAGATCCCTGCCACGCCTAAAGGCCCAGGTGTTGGTGGAACGGTGTGGTGTGTCACCACTAACCCACCAGCGAGTGCAACGCCTAAAGTCAGTATGCTACGTTTACCATTTTTGGCTAATGCTTTTGCCAATGGGTATAAAATCACAAAAGCGGAATCAACGAAGATAGGAATACTGACAATATAACCGGTAATTGCCAACGCCCATTCTTCACGCTTTTTTCCTAACCATTTGATAAAGCTATAAGCGATCTGTTCAGCAGCACCTGAAACTTCCAGCACCCTTCCCATCATTACCCCGAGTCCGATAACAATACCGATGCTACCGAGTGTTGACCCAAAGCCTTTTGTAATGACTGTCACTGTCTCTGCTGCGGTCAAACCACCGGATATACCTGCGATTGCTGCGGCAATTAGCATTGCTAATAACGCATGAACACGCGTTCGTAATACTAAGAAGATCAGGACAAATATGGCCACTGCGAGGCCAATAATAGGAATATAGGACATAGGCTATCTCCTACTTAGACGAACCGTGGTGGGTGATAAACGAACGGATCGCATCACCAAACGAGCCATCTGCACGAAAACCGAGATCCAATGCACGGCTGATATCAAATTTGCCCGGCCAGCTCGCCACAATACGGTTAATGGCTTCATCAGGCTCAAAACGAATAAGATCCACAGCTTCTTGGCCTGCAACATCACGCAGAGCATCGATCATACCTTGGACGGTAACGGTGATACCTGGCAGGTTCACAGTGCGTGATTTACCAAATTTTTCAGCAGGGATACTGACCGCATGAATAAAGTTGTTAATCACAGTTTCAGGGCTAGATAACCACAGCGCTAGGTCAGGGGAGACAGGACAAACACTTTCAACCCCATTTAATGGCTCGCGAATAATGCCACTTGCGAATGAAGAGGCCGCTTTATTTGGCACACCCGGACGAATACTAATGGTTGGTAAACGCATCACACGGCCATCAACAAAGCCTTTACGTGAATAGTCATTGACCATCAATTCACACATGGCTTTTTGAGCACCATAGGACGATTGTGGGTTAACGACACACAAGTCTGTGATGACATCAGGTAGCTCACCACCAAACACAGCGAGGGAGCTGGTGAACATAAATTTGATTGCAGGGTTCTTGGCACGAGCGACTTCCAATAATTGACGAGTGGCTTCAAAGTTAACCTTCATACCCAAGTCAAAATCACTTTCAGCGTGGCTACTTACGATAGCTGCAAGGTGGAAAACCACATCGGTTTGTGCATCAATCAGTTTATCAGCCGCCCCTGCTTGCGTTAAATCTAACGCGACGCAACTGACTCTGGCATCTTCAACCGGTGATGTAGGGCATTGAATATCGGCTAAAACAAGGTGGTCAAATTTTAAACCCTGGCTATTTTTAAGCAAAGCAGCGGCTAGCTGCTGGCCCAGAAAGCCTGCGCCACCAGTAATAATAACTTTCATTGTAATTCTCCTTGCTATAGCCTTTTAACTGGCTATGCAGTTTTAGGTAAGATTATTTATGTTTTATGTCTTGATTAAATGAAGTTTTATGTTTTGTTCTGTTATCCGCTGCACCACATCAGTTGGTAATTGGTCATCACAAATGATGTCGTGCAATTGATTCAATGGGCAAACACGAAACATGCCATATTTGCCGAACTTACTACTGTCTGAAACCAGCACACAACGGCGAGCAACATCCAATAGCGTTTGTTTTATCTGAACCTTTTCCTCATGCGGGGTAGAAACCCCGTGCTGCAAATCCCATGAACTGGTGCTGATAAAAGCAATATCAACATTGAGGGTTTTCAGCATCATCGCAGCCGTATTTCCTACACTAGAATGGTTACGTTTATCCACCAATCCCCCGGTGTGGTATAGGTTTAGCTGCGACTTATTCATTAAGTACTGCATAATCGAAAAATCATTAGTGACAATCGTTAAGTTGAAACGCTCGCCGAGTACGCGTGCTATCTCAAAGGTAGTTGTTCCCGCATCGAGATACACCACTTGCCCATCTTCAACTAGTGAGCTGGCAAACTGACCAATTTCACGCTTATGGCGATGATGTAACCGCGCTTTTTCACTCCAAGGTAACTCTTGGCGCAGCACATCATTTAACTTAACGCCACCACTAATACTGAGTACCTTCCCTTCTTCTTCTAACATCCGAATATCACGTCGCACTGTCATATGAGAGACATTCATTAGCTCAACCAAGTCACTGATCGATACGGTTTGATGTTCATGCACGTAACGGTAAATAAAATCACGACGCTCAGAAGGGAGCATAGGTTCTCCTAATTATGAATTTGCTTGTTTAAGCCAGCCTAATCCATCTTCGGTACGGCCTGCTGGATGATATTCACATCCTAACCAGCCTTCATACCCCATTTCATCCAACTGCTTAAAAATCCATGGGTAATTGACTTCACCGCTCTCCGGTTCATGACGATAAGGAACTGACGCTATCTGAATGTGACTAAATTTACCCCATAAACGTTCAATTGTTTTCAATAAATCACCTTCCATAATTTGGCAGTGATATAAATCCAACTGGATAAATACATTTTCACGAGCAATTTCAGGTAGTAATGCTTCAGCTTGTTTTTGTGTCGTCAAAAAGTATCCAGGCATATCGCGGGTATTGATGGGTTCGATAAGCACACGAATACCGTGCTCAGCCATCACATCCGCCGCATATTGAATATTTTTGATATAGCATGCAGTTTGCTGTTCAAGTGTATAGTTTTCATTCACTTTCCCCGCCATCGCATGAACTTGTTTACAGCCTAAGGCTTTTGCGTATTTCAAGGCCGTTTGTACGCCTTCGGCAAATTCTTTCTCACGACCTGGGATCGAAGCCATACCACGCTCCCCTTGTGCCCAATTTCCCGCTGGCATATTAAACAGAGCTTGTGTTAAATGGTGTTTACTCAGCTCACCCGCAATGACATCGGCATCTTCTTCATAAGGGAAGAGGTATTCGACACCTTTGAACCCCGCATTTGCAGCACGTTCAAAGCGCTGTATAAAAGGCACTTCGGTAAACATCATGCTTAAATTTGCAGCAAATTTAGCCATTTTCGCCTCACTACTTTTGTGGATAACGACTTTCGAGCTGTTCAACTTGCTCTTGCGTTAATGTTGTAAAGCCATGTGGGCGTAATGTGATATATAAGCGAGCTGTATCTTCTAACTCTTCTGCATTGAAGAAAGCTTGTCTTAACGTTTTGCCACCCACGACCGGACCATGATTTGATAGCAATACCGCATTATGTGTCGGTGCTAATTTTGCAATTTCCTCACCAATTCGGTCATCCCCCGGTGGCAAGTATTCAATCAATGGCAGTTTCCCCACTCGCATCACATAATAAGGTGTGATTGGAGGTAAACAATTTTTTGTATCTAACCCCGGCAAGCAAGACAACGCCGTTAACCAAGGTGAGTGAAGATGAACAACCGCTTGGCAATCAGGGCGTTGCAAATACATCGCCATATGCATAGAAACTTCTTTTGTCGGTTTATCTCCCCCAATCCAATTGCCTTGTGCATCGAGTTTACTCAGTTTGCTAGGGTCTAAATCACCAAAACTGGAATTTGTCGGTGTCACAATAATCGAACCATCAGGTAACCGAGCACTAATATTTCCTGCACCACCGCTGCTGTAACCACGGTTAAACATTGATTTAGCCCAATCGACTAACTCTTGGCGCAGCGCCTTTTCATCACTCATTAAACATCTCCTGTGCAAACTGGAAGAAATTTTCTTGGCCGAAATTACCTGATTTCAACGCTAACCAGTTACCGCTTGCTAAGTCCTGTACCCATGGCACACCTGGGGCGATTGGTGAGCCAATACTTAATTGTTCTGTCCCAAGGCTTTGAACCACTTTTCCGGAGGTTTCACCACCCGCAATAATAAAGGTGTCATACCCTTTCGCTTGCAACAGCGCGACGACCTCACCAAATACCTTCTCGACCGCGAAACTCGACTCCGCAGCACCGTATTTCTCTTGTGTTTTTTTCAGTAATTCAGGTGATTGAGTGGCATAAAGCATTGGCGCCAAACCCGTTAGTTGCTGTGCTTGCACCCAATCTGCCAATGTTTTGGCATACTCAGGGTTATTTAAACACTCACCCACATCCAACATTTTTGCAGGAGCAACTTGCTGATAAGCCTGAACTTGTTTGTTAGTCATTACCGAGCAACTTCCCGATAAAACAACTGTTTTCCTGTTTTTACCTGTTGGCTTTTCACCTCGTTGCGTTGTACCGCCCCATGGACATTGGCTATCCACATTCGCTAATGCAGCGCCGAGGCCGGAGCCCCCAGTTAACAGTGGCATGGCTTTAACCGCTTGTGCGATAGGAAGCAAATCATCCATCGTTAAGCTATCAACGACCGCGTAACTCACACCTTGTTGAGCTAACTCGGCAAGCTTTTGGCTAACAACGTCACTGCCTTTTTGAATATCTTCAAGTTTGACTAAACCTGCTTTACCTTTTGATTGTTTTTCCATCACACGCAATAAATTTGCGTCGGTCATTGGGGTTACAGGGTGATGCTGCATGCCACTTTCATTAAGTAGCTGGCCATTCACAAATAAATGACCGTGAATAACCGTTCTGCCGTTCACAGGTAACGCTGGGCAAACTAATGCTAAATCTGTTCCCAGTTGTGCCATTAATGCATCTGTAACGGGGCCAATATTGCCTTTTTCGGTTGAATCAAACGTTGAGCAATATTTAAAGAAAATTTGCTGACAATTCGCTTTTTGCTTCAGCCACTTACACGCATTGGTCGATGCACTAACAGCTTCATCGACAGGACAAGAGCGGCTTTTCAAACTGATCACTATCGCATCAACATCTTGTGGTACTGGTGTGTTTTCATCGGGTTCATTCAATAGCTGAACAACCTTCCAACCGTTTTGCACCATAAAGCCTGCAATATCTGTCGCACCGGTAAAATCATCCGCTATTACGCCTAACTTCACTGTCATGCTTTTTTCTCCGGTAAAGTAATACCTTTAAATGTTTTGATCACCGCGCTGTCATCCTGCTGACCAAAGCCTTCATTGCTCGCTGAAATAAACATTTGATGGGCTGTTGAAGCAAGTGGCAGCGGGAAATTTAATGCTTTCCCTGTTTCCATCACTAGCCCTAAATCTTTGACAAAAATATCTACTGAGGATTTTGGCGTATAATCACCGTCTAAGACATGTTGCATACGGTTTTCAAACATCCATGAATTTCCAGCTGCATGGGTAACAATGTCGTACATCACGTCAAGGTCAATACCCGCCTTGGCGGCTAAAGCCATACTTTCTGCGGCAACAGCTATATGCACCCCAGCTAATAACTGGTGAATCGTTTTGACGGTTGAACCTAAGCCGACTTCATCCCCTACGCGATATAAGCGCTCAGAAATAGCGTTAAATACGGGTGAAAGCTGCTCAAATAGAGCTGGTTCACCTGAAGCCATTACAGTCAATTTCCCTTCAGCGGCTTTAATTGAGCCACCTGAAATAGGCGCATCTACAAGCGGTAATTGATATGAGGCAAGGCGCTGAGCGATATTTTTAGTTTGTTCCGCAGCCAAGGTACTGTGCAACACAATAACCGTACCGGGGCGTAGTTGTTCAACTAAAGGCTGTTCACCCGAAAATAAAATGGCTTCAACTTGACGACCATTAACCACCACCAGCAACAAAGCATCAATTTCATGGGCAAATTCCGCTGCATTTTGCCCCACTGCAATTGCGCCTGCGTTAAGTAGGCTTTTGCATGCACCTTGGTTTAAATCAAATCCATAGGTAGGAATGTTATTTTTTATAAGAGATTGTGCGATCCCCATCCCCATAGAACCTAGGCCAATCACGCCAATTTTATTAACGAAATTTCCCATAATGACCCCTGATGTTGTTAATCTTCGTGACTGTTGTGAATTTTCACACAATAAAATTCACAAACACATGACTAATATCACATTTGAGATAATATAAAAAACAAACAATAAAAGCATAAACAATTGAATTAAAACAAAATAAATAAAAATCCACCTTAAACATGCTTTCACAGAATAATGTGATAGAAAATGTGACGCTCGTTATGTTTATTCACGTTTAATTCACAAATGAAAAATCTTTGTTTCTCTACTGGGCTATATTCAATGCATCATTTCTATTGACCTAAAACTCAAATTGCTGAAAATAGCCGACTACAATTTTTTGAATAATGCTCCATACTATGGATGAGAGCATAAATTGGCGGATTGCCTAGGAGATAACATGGGGTTATTTGAGCAAATGATGGGTATGGTTGCAGGCGATAAAATGCAACAATTTCAATCAGTAATAAACTGGGTTGAGGAGCAAGGTGGCCTTCAAGGTGTTATCGAAAAATTTAACGAGCAAGGCTTAGGCGGTGTTATTGCATCGTGGATCAGTGAAGGAAATAATTTACCTATCGATGCCAGCCAATTAATGCAAGTTTTTGGAAATGCAAATATCCAAGAATTAGCTCAACAGGTTGGCTTAGAGCCTCAAGCAACCTCAGAAATGATTGCTAAATATCTGCCTCAGTTGGTTGATAGCGCCACACCAAATGGCGAAGTCCCAGAAAACCTCGATTTGGCTTCTATCGGTATGAACTTACTGAAATCTAAATTATTTGGTTAATACTTTCTAAAAAGGCAGGGAAAACCTGCCTTTTTGACACACTAACTAATCGCCATTTTACTGATCATTTCTGAGCTGTTTCGCTGCTTCAACCATGTTAGCTAATGCTTGGCGAGTTTCTGGCCAGCCACGAGTTTTCAAGCCGCAATCTGGGTTAACCCATAAGCGCTCAACCGGAACACGCTTCGCCGCCTTTCTTAATAGCGCAACAATCCATTCCACATTCGGTACATTTGGTGAGTGAATATCATAAACACCGGGTCCAATTTCATTTGGATAATCAAAATCTTCGAATGCGTCTAACAGATCCATATCTGAACGTGATGTTTCGATAGTGATCACGTCGGCATCCAATGCCGCAATGGAATCCATGATGTCATTGAATTCGCAATAGCACATATGAGTGTGAATTTGCGTGTCGTCATCCGCAATCGCAGCACTGAGCTTGAAAGCATCAACCGCCCATTTGAGGTAAGCTGCCCACTCGTCTCGACGCAATGGTAACCCTTCACGCAGTGCAGGCTCATCGATTTGAATAATACCGATACCCGCTTTTTGTAAGTCGTCCACTTCATCACGTAACGCTAGCGCAATTTGTTTCGCTATCGTTTCACGGCTAACATCTTCACGTGGGAATGACCAACATAGAATAGTGACAGGGCCAGTTAACATCCCTTTGACAGGTTTCTCCGTTAAAGATTGAGCATATTTTGCCCACTCCACCGTAATGGCTTCTGGGCGACTAATATCACCAATAATCACTGGCGGTTTAACGCAACGTGAACCGTAACTTTGCACCCAACCATTTTGGGTAAATACATAGCCATCAAAGTGCTCACCAAAGTATTCCACCATGTCATTACGTTCAGCTTCACCATGCACAAGGACATCGATATCTAAAATTTCTTGTTCTTTAATGGCTTGCTTAATATGTTCACTAATATTGGTGCGATAGTAGGTTTTATCCACATTCCCTTTTTTGAAGTCTAAACGTAATGTTCTGATTTCACTTGTTTGAGGAAATGAGCCAATCGTGGTTGTTGGCCATAATGGTAAGTTAAAGCGTTGACGTTGGCGCGCTGCTCGCTGTGGATAGGGGCTATAACGTTCTGTATCCCCTTCGCTGATTGCCGCCAAACGCTGAGCCACTGATGCATTATTCACACGAGCTGATGTTCTACGCGCTCGAATAGGTGCGCTGTATGTATCTAATTCAGCAATATGGCTGTCTGTTGGCTGATTTAACGCTTTAGTTAACAGAGCAAGCTCTTCACATTTTTGGATAGCGAAAGCAAACCAGCTTTTTACTTCGGCATCTAAACGCGTCTCATCATTTAAGTCGATTGGGCTATGCAGTAATGAACATGACGTTCCTATCCATATATCACGCTGACCTAAAAGCGGCTTCACCTGTGAAAACTTTTCACCTAAGTCCGCCTTCCATACATTACGACCATTAATAATTCCTAGTGATAATACCCAATCTGCTGGCAGCACTTGGTGTAGTTTTTCAATATCATCAGCGCCTGCGACCACATCAACATGTAGGCCTTGCACAGGGAGTTGCTTAATCAAGTCTACATGGTGACTAATGCCATCGAAATAGGTGGTTAGCAGTATTTTTATTTGGCCTGATAGCGTTTGGTAAGCCTGCTGATAAGCTTGCTGCCATTGCTCTGGTAAATCTAACACTAATGCAGGCTCATCGATTTGCACCCACTCAAGACCTTTTTCTGCTAAGCGCGACAAGATCTCCTGATAAACAGGTAATAATTCATTCAATAATGATAAGCGGTCAAATGGTTCCCCTTTCACTTTACCTAACCAAAGGTAGGTTATAGGGCCAATGATAACCGGTTTCACATTATGGCCTAATGCTAATGCCTCATCGACTTCATCAAGCAGCTGTGTCCAAGACAGGGAAAATTGTTGCCCTTTTTGAAATTCAGGCACGATGTAGTGGTAGTTAGTATTGAACCACTTCGTCATCTCACCTGCTGGAGCGGGTTTGCCCGTTGGTGCGCGACCGCGGGCTACACGAAATAAGGTATCTAAATCAATCGAGCCATCTTCATTTTGGTGGCGTGGCGGCACATTGCCTAATAACAAACTGGTTGTCAGCACTTGGTCATACCAAGCGAAATCACCAACGGGTAATAGCTCAACACCCGCCTCTTTTTGTTGCTGCCAATGGCGTGTACGTAGTTGATAACCAGTTTCTAATAGAGCGGCTTGGTCAATCTTGCCTGCCCAATAATCTTCTTGTGCACGTTTTAGCTCTCTTTTTAGACCGACACGTGGAAAACCAAGTGTATGATTTATAACAGACATATTGACCCCTTAAAATATTTAGCCGTCTAGATGTTTACACATCCATAATCAACAGGTACTGTATAAAGCACAAGCGCAAATTTTTCATTGTCACCGTGAAGGTTTCTCATGATCGAACTAAAACATTTAAAAACATTGCAAGCGCTCAGCCAATACGGTTCATTAGCGGCAACAGCAACTCACTTGCACCAGACACAATCTGCTTTATCACATCAGTTTAGTGATTTAGAGCATCGGCTAGGTTTCCGGTTATTTGTTCGTAAAAGCCAGCCATTGCGCTTTACGCCACAAGGGGAAGTCTTATTACAATTAGCACAACAAGTCCTGCCATTGGTAAAAGATGCCATTCGAGTATGTAATGAGCCTGGGGTTTGTGCGTTACGCATCGCGATTGAATGCCATAGCTGCATTCAGTGGTTGACCCCTGCATTACAACAATTCAGACAAACTTGGCCACAAGTCAGCGTAGATTTTAAGTCAGGGGTGACGTTCGACCCTCAACCTGAATTGCTGTCAAGGGAATTGGATATTGTGATGACCTCTGACATTTTGCCAGATCAAGGCATCCACTATACGCCAATGTTTGATTATGAAGTGAAATTGATTGTAGCGAATGACCACCCGTTAGCCAAAAGGCCGCATATTGAACCCCATGATTTGGCAGATGAAACGTTGCTTATCTACCCTGTACAACGGGATCGCTTCGATGTTTGGCGCCATTTTCTGCAACCTGCGGGCGTGTCACCTAATGTGAAAAATGTCGATAACACATTAATTTTAATCCAAATGGTTGCAGCCAAAATGGGCATTGCCGCACTACCTCACTGGGCGGTTGATTCATTTGAAAAACAAGGGCTAGTAAAAACCAAAACCTTGGGTAGCGGTTTATGGAGCCGGCTGTATGCAGCTTGCCGTGAAGGAGAACAGCGCCAGCCAGCTATTGAAGCGTTTACTGAGACGACGACGGACCACGCCGTGGAGAACTTGTCTTATGTGAAGGCCGCGAAAGGATCCAACGCTTATGCACCCAAAGAGAAGCAACTATCAGGCTCGATCCTATGGTAAAACTCAGCCAATCCGGATGTTGTTGCCAGATAGCAAAATTCACTAATAACCCCGCTGGGACCATCATGTTATTCATAATAGCAAGGGTTCCAGCATCCACTTTGGTTGCGCCATAGTTCCACATAAAGTAGCCAATGCCTGAAGCTGCAATACCCAACCACAGTAAGACGCCCCACTGGAGAGTCGTTGTCGGCATCATCGATTTATTACCAAATAGCAGCCATCCAAGTAATGCAATTAGCGTTGCACCAAGGTAAAACCATGAGAAAGCCTGATGTTGAGGGATCGGATGCACCTCCATCAGACGTTTATACCCCACCTGCCCAATCGCAAAAAAGATATTTGCTAACTGCACAAAAAGTAAACCTAACCAAAAAGATTCACTCAAGTGGTCATAACGAATAATTGCAGCGCCGATTACCGCTAATAGTGAGCTAAACAAATAGCCTTTACGCAGCTTTTGCCGTTCTAATAAGTCATAAATTAACGTGACATATAGCGGTGTTAATACCGTAAAAAGCAAAAATTCAGCAACAGTAAGGTATTGATAAGCATGGAAGACAAACAGGTACATGATACCTAGTTGGCAAGCGCCCACTAGCATATAGAGCGCAATCACTTTAGCGCTAAATTGGCGCCAACGTAGGAAAGGTAAAAAAACCAGCGAAGCCAGTGCAACCCGCACTAACACTGAAAACCAACTATCTACTTGACCCGCAAGGTATTCGCCGATAAGACTAAACGACGCTGCCCAAAGCAGCGTCGTGATAACAAGTAACCACATAATGCTGTATTTCGCCCCAAACTTAAGAATGTTGGCTAGAATACTCGCTTTTTGGTTTTAATGCTCTTTTTCGATCAAGACGGCTTCTAATAAATCCAAGTCAACCAGTAACGTTTGTAGCGTTTCATTACTGATTTTCTTGGTTGCGCGCAAGTGATAAAGCTCACCACGTTCTGCGCGTAATGCCGTTAAACGGAAACGCCGTTCAAGGTCTTCAACCAGCAAATTATGGTCAATTTCATCTTGTCCTGCGGTACGTCGCCTTAAATAACCCGTCACGCGGGAAGCGACTTCACTGATATCTTCTGAATCGAGTTTTTCATCAACGTCAGCAGATAAACGTTCCTGCATTTTATTTAAGCTGACAATCGCCACTTCCGCCATCGCGGCTTTTGCCATGCGAATTTCATTGGCATCCGCTTCTTTATCTCCCACTTTAAAATTACGCAGCAGAAGCGGTAAAGCGACCACACCTGCAAAAATGGAAAATAAGATAACTCCCGCGGCAATAAACACGAGCTGGTAACGAGCAGGGAATGGCGAGCCATCCGTTAAAAATAACGGAATAGAGAGCACACCCGCTAAGGTAATAGCCCCGCGTACCCCTGCAAAAGAGGCTAGCCAAAGCTCACGTACGGTATAGTTCGCAAATTGCAGTGGTCTTTTCTTTAAGAATAAACGGCTAAACCTTTTCATCAGCCATAGCCAACAAAAACGCAATAACAATAAAGCAAAATAGATAATTGCCACCGCGGCAAATAGCATCCACGTTTCTACGCTTGGGTCGAGATCTGCTTGGATAACAGACGTTTCCCAGATACCGGGCAATTGAAGCCCTAACATGATGAAAACCAACCCGTTAAAGACAAATTCAAGCATCGACCAAACGCTATCAGCACGTAGCCTCATCGCTAATGGAGCGTTACGGATAACCCCCGATTTTGTGATGGTCATACCCGCCGCAACGGCGGCTAAAATACCTGAAAACCCAATATGTTCCGCAATCATGTATGATGCAAATGGCAGCAATAGCATAAATACAATTTGGGTTGCTGGGTCATCACCACTCCAACGGCTCATTAAACGTAACGATTTGCTGTACAGCCAAGTCACGATAATACCTGCGAGTAGCCCGCCAACCGCAACTTTGAAAAATTCAATGGTAACGCCAGAAGCACTAAACACCATGGTTCCCATGGCAATTGCTACCGCAAATTTTAATGCAACCAGACCAGAGGCATCATTCATCAATGCCTCCCCTTCTAGCACACTCATCATCCGTTTAGGGATACGCCCTTTTCCAACAATTGAAGATAACGCAACGGCATCAGTTGGAGATAGCACAGCCGCTAGAGCAAACGCAGCAATTAATGGAATACCTGGCATCAACCAGTAAATTAAATAACCAATCCCAATCACTGTAACCAGCACGAGAACCAACACTAAAATAAAAATTTCTCGACCATTTTGAAAGAACTCGCGTGTTGGGGTTTTCCACCCATCAACAAACAACAAAGGTGGGATTAACAGAACCATAAAAAGTTCTGGGTCAAAGGTGACATGCAGGCCGAATTGAGGCCAAGCCAACAGCGCACCGATAGCAATTTGAATGAGAGGAAGAGGAATACGAATAGGAAGAATTTTAGCGGCTACCCCTGAAACAGAGACAGCTAAAATCAAAATAAGAATAGTAAAGAAAATTTCCATGTTGCCCTTACTGAATTAACCTAGCGACTAGAACCTAAAATTTTGCCTGCCGCCGCATAGTAAGAGATAGCACCGTCCAGACCATGATAATTAAGACTAAGCCAGTAACCAGTGGAAATCATGCACATCCACTTGATTAACCGCCTTCTCTCTATTTTATCCCTAGCCATCCATTTTCGGGGAAAAAATTGAGACTTTACGATTAATTAATACAATAAGTTAAAAAGGTGGCAACCCTAGCCACCTTTTTGAAATAATCCACTTTAGATTGCCAGACCTGAAGCGTAAAACACCACTAAAAGTACAGCAATAATCACAGTACCAATATTCAATTTGCGCCATTCGCCTGCGCAAATGCGGCCGATAACCAAAGCAGCAAAGCCTAACATGATCCCCGTGACGATATTACAAGTCAGAACAATGAATACGGCACACAATAAGCCAGACATTGAATCCACAAAATCATCGAAATCAAGCTTAGAGACATTACTTAACATTAAAAGCCCAACATACATCAATGCTGGAGCTGTTGCATAGGCAGGCACCAAATAAGATAGCGGCGATAAAAAGAGAATAAGTAAGAACAGTACGCCGACAACCACGGCGGTTAAACCTGTGCGACCACCAGCGGCGGTACCTGCTGCAGATTCAATATATACCGCCGCAGGAGATGCACCAATCGCACCCGCAAAGATACTGCTTACAGAGTCTGCGGTTAACGCTTTACCGCCATCAATAATTTGACCGTCTTTATCCAATAAATTCGCTTGCCCCGCCACCGCACGAATAGTGCCTGTCGCATCAAAAACCGCCGTCATGACTAATGCAAGTAAGCTTGGCAATACCATTGGCTGTAATGCGCCCATGATATCCATATTGAAAACCAATGAAAGCCCGTCATCACCCAATGAAGGCAACTTGAAGAAACCTTGATATTTCACTGCGGGATCAAAAATTAAACCAATAATTGAAATTGCAATAATAACGAGGAGTACACCACCCGGAACACGACGTTTTTCTAAACCAAAAATAACCGCTAAACCAATGAGTGACATCAAAACAGGGAAAGACGTAAATTCACCAAGAGCAACAGGCAGGCCTGCATTTGGGTTTTTGATCACTAAACCCACTCCATTAGCAGCGATTAACAGTAAAAATAAACCGATACCAATACCTGTACCATGTGCAATACCCATTGGCATATTGCGTAATATCCAACTACGAATACCTGTAACAGAAATGATGGTGAACAAACACCCCATTAAAAATACGGCACCTAATGCCACAGGAATACTAATTTGCTGCCCTAATACCAAACTAAATGCGGTAAATGCAGTCAGTGAAATAGCACAGCCAATCGCCATTGGTAGATTGGCCCATAACCCCATCAATAAAGAACCAAAACCAGCCACTAAGCAGGTTGCAATAAAGACCGCAGTTGGAGGGAACCCTGCTTGCCCTAACATGCCAGGTACAACGATGACAGAATAAACCATCGCTAAGAATGTGGTTAATCCTGCAATGATTTCACGGCGAACTGAAGAGCCGCGCGCTGTTATCTTGAAAAATGAATCCAATTTGCAACTGGATGAAGCCTGTTGGCCTGACATGGTATACCTCTGCTGTTAATGGAAAACGAAGATTCTCAAATACTGCTAACAACTAACCTATACGTTGACGTAAACGATTACGTTTTTAAGAAAAAATAAACTAACTGAGAAAAAAACCCCAATAAAAACAGTTGCGCAATCGTTTGGCTTTTAAAATAGAATAAAACGTATCGTGAGGGGGGTAATTATCATTCTAAACAGGGGGAATGATCAAGTATTTTTAGCATTTCTTACCCATTTGCTGTTTTTTAGCACCCAAATATGCAGATTCTTATGCAATAAAGATTATTTTCAAATAATGATTCTTTTTAGTTACATTTACTTTACGTAAAAATAGCTAAATACCTTTCATATAGTGTCTGTTTAAAGAGGGGGATCATTTTTTTGATACAATCCCAGAATATTTGCTTACAAAACCAATAGCTAAAAACTTATTTACTGGTGGTAATATGCGTCTTCTAAAAATAGAGCTAAAAAAACAGTTCCTATTGTTTTTTATTAAAAAATAAATATCACTTGCTGAGTAAATATATATTTAAGTATATAACCTGAATTATTATCAACTGCAGTTATAGTTTCAATTTAATCAAGTAAAAAATACATAAAACATATTAAAAATGTCAAATAAGAATGCACCATTAATCATATTACAGCGGAGTATTTTACTACTTTTCATTAGTTTTCTTGCTATGTATTTATTACCAGGAATATATAGCCACAGCCCTTGGAAACAAGATGAAAATTATAGTTTTGGTATTATTCAAACTATGTATGAGACTGGTAAATGGTTAGTACCTACAAATGCGGGTGAGCCATTTATGGAAAAACCCCCGCTTTATTATTGGGTTGCAGCTATTACTTCTCATTTATTTTCAAGCTTCATGCCACTTTATGATGCAGCTCGTAGCGCAAGCTTATTTTTTTCGGTGATCAATTTTTCATTTTTTATTCTTTTGGCACGTCGTTTTTTCCAAGCCACAGACTTCACTGATACTCGCATTTGGGTCGCTTTTGCACTGTATGCCTGTGCCCCCGGTATTATCAGGCATAGTCATGATATGTTTACCGATGTTGCACTGATGGCAGGCGCAACCATTGGTCTGTATGGGTTATTGGGGCTGATACAACAACAAAAAATGCGCATGTCTGCACTTTGGTTATCTCTTGGAACCATCGTCACCATGTTGTCAAAAGGCGTTTTCATCCCCGGAGTTCTCTGGATTTGCCTATTTTTATCTCCCATTTTTCTTGCTCAGTGCCGGACTAAGCAATTTTGGTTGCACAGCTTAACCGCAGGCTTAATCGCCCTTATCGCTATTTTACCTTGGCCTATCCAACTCTACCTTCAGCATCCTGATTTATTTATAGTGTGGTTTTGGGAAAATAATATCGGCCGTTTCTTTGGTTTTTCTGTTGAGAAATTAGGCGCAAAAGCTAACCTAACGCGGATCCCTGCAGCGGTTTCCTTATTTGCCTTTCCTTCCGGTTTACTAGCTGTCGCTTATTTTCTAAGGCACCCAATTAAGCGTTTATTTAATTCAAACGAATTTCTGTTAGCACTATTTCCTTTATTAGGCGTTGTTTTCCTACAGATATCAGCTTCTGGTCGCGCACTATATTTATTGCCTTTTATTGCCCCAATGGCCATTTTAGGAACCCAAACACTACTTAGTTTCCCTGAAAAAATCCTTAATGGAATTGCCCGCTTTGCGGCTATTTTATGGTCTGTACTCATTCTTTTTTTATGGGCTTGCTATTTCATCGCCTTGACTGGTCATCAACAAGAATGGCTAGCTCCATTTAGCCGCTGGCTCCCCATGAGCTACCAAATGCCATTTTCTTCCATTGCATTTATCTGCGCTCTGTTAATTACATTGGTATGGTTTTTACGCAATAAAATTATTCCAAACCCTATACCACCTGCTTTTCATATGATGAAAAACTGGTTATTAGGCTTATGTGCTGTTTGGGGGGTAATTTTAACCTTGTTTTTGGGGTGGATAGACTACGCAAAAGGTTTCGAAGGGGTTTTTGTCGATTTAAACCAGCATTTATCTGGCCAATTTACAGAAAATGATTGTATGGCTTCTGATAATATTGGCGAATCTGAAGCGCCAATGCTCTACTATTACACTGGCGTATTACACCAACGCCAAGACCAGTTTGAAAAACCTGAACAATGCCGCTGGCTAATTGTACTCTCAAAAACGATTAAACCTGCGCCACAAGGCATGAAGTTATTCTGGCACAATCACCGCCCAGATGAATTCCGAGAAAATCTAGTTGTGTATAAAGTTATTGAATAATTTATATGCGGTGCTCGCTAATTTGAGTAAAGCACCGCAAATCAGCTTATTGGATAACTTGTTCAACCGTTTGGGCGCTGTATTTTTCTCGTGTGAACCATAAAAATACTGTTACAGACAGAACCAATAACACCGGTAAACCTACAGGTGAGATTGAAGTCGCAACCCCAGCAAGTAATGGCCCTGATAAATTGCCAATTCCCCACAGCATAGCGGCAGCTGCATTAGCGATGATCAACTCATTCCCTTTGAAATATTGGCCGATTTGTACCAAAGCAATGGTATAAATTGCCCCTGCAGTCGCCCCTAAAACAAACAGCAATACCCAAATTAGATAAGGTTGAGTAATAAGGAAGGGCAATAATAGACTGGCTGCAAGTGTGATAATGCCACAAATTCGGTACAGTTTTTCTCTATTCATATGATCTGCTAGCCAGCCAAAAGGTAACTGCATAATGGCATCCCCAGCAAGAATGGCGCTAATCATTAATGCAGCAACCGCCTCTGTGTGCCCCATTCCCATACCATAAATCGGGAACATCGATAAAATAGTTCCATCAAAGAAGGCAAAAAATAAAATTCCACCACAAATACCCGGTGCGATTTTTACAAATTGAATAATTGAAAAATTAGATTTCGCGGCATTTTCAGCTAAACGGTCACCGACTTTTTGATCCATTAAAATAAATAGCACCACAGAGATTAAATGGATCAACGTACAAATCAATAAAGGTGATTTATCTTCCACACCATAATAAGCAATAAATGAAGGCCCAAGTAGCTGGCTTACTGTGAAGACTGTAGTGTAAATTGCCAAAATACGGCCCCGTTTATTTTCAGGCGATAATTCGTTAATCCACGTTTCCCCCAAGCAAATCATCACACCACTCGCTAAGCCCGTTACTAACCGTAACGGAAATAATAACCAAAGAGGTAACGTACTCAATAATGGTAATAAGCTAATGGCAGAAACAATCGTTGCCAATAGCATTGCTTTTCGCTTACCTGACCAACGCACAATACGTTGAACCACTGGTGCAATTAAAAACATGCCTAATGCAGGTGCCGCCGAAATAATGCCAATATACAACTCATTGAAACCATAGTTATTTAGCCTAAGCGCAACCATTGGAATACTTAGCCCAATAACGATACCAATGACCGCAATACTCATAGTGATAGTAAAAATAGCAAAAGATGGGGAACGACGAAAATTTTGTAAACGCTGATTATCAGAGCTCATGTTGAAATTAACCCGTTTCTTTTTTACAAAAGAACAGATTTTAACTCCATAAAATAGATTATTATGAAAAATAAAAAACCACATCATTACTAGTGAAACTAATAATGTTTGCGGTGATTGTAACACGACTTATATATTCTGCTATTTATCTTTATGAAACTATTTTTGACGTTCTAAATACTTAAAGGACGAAAAAATACCGATAAAGCAGCACAACACCTGATAATAAAATGATGACATTAATAACTTTTAAAAAGCTTTCACGTGAAATTCTTAATGTTATATGCCGTCCAGCCCACGTACCAATTAACATGGCGGGAGAAAACGCTAAAGCAATCAATAAAATATCTAGATTGAGATACACCCCCATCACTAAAAATATCACGACTCGAGTTAGTGTGCTAAACCCAATTAATGTCATTTGAGTGATACGAAAACGCTGTTTATCTTCAATTCGGCTAGATAAATACATGGCATAAATAAAGCCACCACTACCAAATAAAGCACTAAAAACACCACCCACTAAACTAAATGGAACAACTAATGCTTTTGAAAAGGGTGATTTTGCTTTTTTAGAAAAGAAAGCATGGAGTACATAGCCTACAACGAATAACCCAAGTAGTAATACGAGTATATCGGGGCGAGTTTTTAATAAAATCGCAGCACCGACTAAACTCCCCACTATCATTAGTGGAATTATCCATTTAATTTCCTGATAATCCGCATTTTTACCATCTTTAAATAAATTTAAAATCGCGGCAGTTAAATCAATTAACGCCAAAATTGGAACAATCATATTTAACGGCAAATACATTGCTAATACTGGTGTTGCAATCAGGGCTGAACCAAAGCCCGCCATGCCAAAAACCAAATAAGCAAAAAGCAGTGTTGAGAAACAAATCGCCATTTCTGGTGATAATAATTCAAACGGCATGACCTTAGCTCCAGGCGTTTTTTAACATCCTCACTATAGTTTCTTTCAAATACAGAAAATAGTTTTATTTTTGTAGGGTTTTAAATTTCAAATCTATATCAAAAAACAAAATAGCCGCTTTAAATACAATATACAATTAAGAGTGTATAATTTGCTTCTCTGAGTAATACAGAATTAGCACAATAAATTAAAATTCAGGTAAAGACACATTGTGGATAAAAAAATTAATATAAAAATCGGGCAAAAAATTCGCTTACTGAGGCAAGCAAGAGACCTTTCGCTAAACGAACTATCGCGTATATCAGGAATATCGAAAGCAGCTTTATCCAAACTGGAGTCCGGTGACTCAAACCCACGTATTGATACATTAGAGTCGATTGCTATTGCCCTACGCTTTCCACTTAGCGACCTGTTTACTCGGCAACATGAGGCTTATCCCTATTTCCTCAAAGCCACTCCCAGCGAAAAAGAGTATTCACAACAGTTTAAATTTCGCATTAGCATGGGAAATATCTCTGAAATTTGGCAATTGACCATGAAGAGAGGCGCTATCATCAATAGCCCCGCCCATATGAGTGGAACCCATGAACACATTATGGTGAATTCTGGCTCACTCATGTTACGACTGCATAACGACCAAAATATCGTCTTAGAGGCGGGGGACTTTTATGCTTTCAGTGGTGATTTCCCACATAGTTATCTCTGTATGGAAGGAGAACTTCAAGCAACTGTTGTTATGACCTACTCCCATCTTAGTGATAGCGTTTAAATTACGGCATGTTGTGCATCATAACTAATGCGCAGTGTCCCCTTTTTAAATTTCATCGACTTAATTGAAAAATGCTGAATATTATCTAGCGAAGAAACATGTGTTCCACCACAAGGCATTTCTTCAGTTTGGTCGATATAACTGATCCGTAAATCATCCTTTTGCTTTATTGCAACGGAGCGTCCACTACGAATGCTTTGGTTAACAATATCTTCAATATATTGGCTATCGAGTTCATCAAAAGGAGTAACATCCCCTTCCATCATGCTAAATTCCACTCGAGATTCATCAGGAAAATGATGGCCTTTTTGTGCAAGCCAGCCAAAACGACGCAATTCCCAATTCAACAAATGACCGGCGGTATGAAGAGCAGCGTAGCGCTGACGTTTTTCTTTGTCCACCCTTGCAACCACATTATTTTCTTGGCTAAAAGTAACACCTTCAGGTATGTATCCTACAATTAGCCCACTCGATTGTTTCTTAATGCGAACAGGTATATCATTCACCCATGCTGTATCCATGGGTTGTCCGCCGCCTTGTGGGTGAAAAATGTTATCTTTTAAAGCTATCCAATGCCCCTCATCATCATGCCCTTGTGCCAGTAAGGAGGTTTCAATTTCATACTGATAAGTGTCCGACAAATAGATATTGTTTTGCATAATTTTATACCTGTTTATTATTCATATTGCCAAATACAAACCTGCAATACATTCAGAGAATCATTATTCATGTAGCTGATTTTATACCATCTTTGTTCGTTTTAGGAAACCTCAAATTATCACTATAATTAAATGTAAAAGAAAATAGCCCAAGCAATTGAATGGGCTATTTAAGTCATAAAGTTTAATATCAGAATTACTGCAAATAATTTTCCATTGTTTCGAAAAGACGCAAATCATCACTAAAGCGTACTTCCCGAACATCTTCTAATTTTTCAACTTGGTTAATCATTTGCGACAAGCGCTCATCTTTTTGTACTAATAGCCATATACGGCTCTCATCTTTATCTTTAATCGGCATACATAGAATGCCATCAACGTTAAATGCTCTACGGGCAAATAAACCACAAATATGTGACATAACACCTGGGTGGTTACGAACAATTAGCTCTAAAGCAATCGGATGATGTTCAAATACCATAATTACGCTCCAATCATATCAATGTTAGCTGCACCCGGCGGAACCATTGGATATACCTTTTGATTAACATCAATCAAGGCATGGATCAAACATGGACCTTTGGTATTCATTATCGCTTCTAATGCCATTTCTGGGTCTGCTTCATTATTTAAATCGCAAGTTTGCAGACCAAACCCTTCCGCAATCTTGATAAAATCCGTTTGATACGGATAAGCTGCAGCAAATATGCGGTTTTCAAAAAATAAATCTTGCTGTTGATGTACCATTCCTAACGCTTGGTTATTCATTAAGATGATTTTGATATTCAGTTGATGCTCCGCTGCGGTTGCCAACTCTTGAATATTCATCATCAAACTGCCATCACCGGAAAAACACACAATGGTTTTTTCGGGCTTTGCCAGCGCAGCACCAATGGCGGCAGGCAGACCAAAACCCATGGTACCTAACCCACCTGATGTCAGCCATTGACGTGGGCGAGACAGAGGATAAGCTTGGGCTGCCCACATTTGGTGCTGACCAACATCCGTTGTCACAATCGCATCTTCGCCTGCTGCACGTGCCGTAGACAGAACTAAACCATAATGGTTTAACGGGTTATCAGCCTCGCTAAAATTCAATGGATATTTCTCTTTTAATTGATTAACTTGCGCCATCCATTCTGTGCGCTCATTACGTTCAACTAAAGGCAATAACAATTCCAATATTTGACCCGCATCAGCATGAATGGCGATATCTGGGCGCTTAATTTTGCTAATTTCTGCTTTATCGATATCCACATGGATAATTTTTGCGTTAGGGCAAAATTTCTCAGCTTTCCCTATCGCTCTATCATCAAAACGCGCGCCAATCACAATTAACAAATCCGATTCTTCCATAATCATGTTAGTACTTGCGGCAGCATGCATACCTAACATCCCTAAATATAAGGGGTTTCGCATCGGGATAGTACCAAGTGCCATTAGTGTCATGGTTGTCGGTAACGTTGCTTTTTCCGCAAATGCAATCGCCGTTTCTGTGGAATCGGAGCTAATTACCCCACCACCAAAATACAGTACTGGACGTTTCGCGTTATTAATCATTTCAGCCGCTTGTAGCACTTTTTCCATGTCAAATGCAGGGGCTTTATCTTTCGGTAATACTTCTGGTATTTCAGTTAGTTCAATTGTGGCTGTTTGAACATCTTTTGGAATATCAATCCAAACAGGTCCAGGGCGGCCTGACTCTGCAATACGAAAAGCATCACAAATCACTTGTGGCAATTCATTGATATTACGAACCAAATAGTTATGTTTCGTTACTGGAATCGAAATACCATAGGTATCAACTTCTTGGAAAGCATCTGTACCAATCATTGATGAAGAAACTTGAGCAGTAATACAAACCAGCGGGATAGAGTCCAGCTTTGCATCTGCGATAGCGGTCACTAAGTTTGTCGCACCAGGGCCACTTGAAGAGATACAAACCGCGGCTTTTCCCGTGGTACGAGCAATTCCCTGAGCTATAAAACCTGCGCCTTGCTCATGACGTGCCAGTATGTGGCGGATTCTCTGGCTTTGACCTAATGCGTCATAAAAAGGTAAAGCCGCTCCACCTGGAATGCCTGAAACGATAGTAATACCGTGTTTTTCCAGTAAATGTACGATTAATTCCGCACCCGTAAAGCGGGTTTTATGTGGTGTTGTGGTGCCCGATTCGCTCATCATAATTATCCTTTGCTAGCCTGCGGATCCGAGCGAGAGGTGATAAAAAACCCCGCTCGGTTTGCGCCGGCGGGGTTTCTAAATCTGCGTTGATTTGTACCCGTTACGGCGCTATGCCCACGACCACCACCACACGCACGACCACCGCGGCACATGGCGCGGTTAGTAGTAGGTTTGAGTGATTAGTAATCATGTTCACGGGATTTTCCTGTTTAGTCTGTCTAATTTATTGATTATTGTTTTTCAATTTCTTTTCTTAAGAAAACATAAATTTCTCAGGATGACAATCATTTTTTCTTGTTTTATTCCAAAGGAATGATAATTGCGACATTCATCACACACCACTCTAATGGAGATATTATCTACAAAAATAAAAAAATACAGCATTAATCGCTATTTTAAATCACCCAAAAAAACCTTGACTTAAAGTCAACTTCAAGTTGTATCCTTTGCTCCAATCAAGGGGATTGCGCCCTTGATGGAAATATTAACCAATTGATTTTTAATTAATAAACAGAGGGATATATGCCAAAATCCGTTTGGTGGTTAGCCATCACACTTGCATTATTTATCACAGGAAATGCTATTGTCCTTTCTGTAGCAGTGGTTATTGGCGAAAAACTGGCTACCAACCCAACTTATGCAACAATTCCACTGGTAAGCCAGTACGTTGGCTTAATCCTAGCAACTATTCCGATCGCGTTTTTAATGCAAAAGTATTCGAGAAGAGTAGGCTTTATTATTGGTAACATCGGTGGGTTAATCGGCGCAGGCTTTTCTATTCTGGGCGTGATAGAAAGCCATTTAATTTATTTTTCTATTGGACTGTTTTTTACTGGGATTGCTATTGGTACTGCACAACAATTCCGTTTTGCCGCAATTGAAGAAGCCCCCATTTCTTTACGAGCAAAAGCCATTGGCCTAGTTATGAGTGGAGGCATTGCCGCAGCCTTAATCGGCCCAACATTAGCTATTACCACCCAACGATTTTTTACAGAATACCCGTTTGCAGGGCCGTTCATCACGTTAGCCGCCATTTATGTAATCGCATTTATTCTATTATTAATTGTGCCATTAAAGAAAATAGTGAAAACGCCATCGGATGAAGTGTTAGTCAAACGCGACTACAGTGCATTGTATTCACAACCTATTTTAAAATTAATCGCCATTGTTAGCGCAGTTGGATATGCCATTGTGGTTTTCACCTTTGCCTCGATACCGTTATCTATGAAACAACATGATTTCGCCTTTTCCTCTATTGCAATTGTATTTCAATTCCATGTATTAGGCATGTTTGCACCGTCATTTTTCACTGGAACATTAATTCATCATTTAGGGGCAAAACGCATTATTTTCTGCGGTATCATATTGTTAATTTTATCAGCGACTATGAACCTGCTAGGTAACCATTTTTACAATTATTTGTTGGCGGGTATTTTTGTCGGTGTCGCCTGGAATTTAATTTTAATCAGCACTACTAACCTATTACCACATACCTATGAAGCTCATGAACGCGCTAAAGTGCAGGGAATGACCGATTTTCTTATCTATTTCTTCGGTGGAATAGGTAGCTTAGGAGCAGGGGTTCTTTTCTTCACATTCGGTTGGCAGACGATGAATACCCTATCTGTCGTCATCTCAACCATAATTTTAATTAGTTTTTGGAAGCTAAAGAAATATATCCCCAGCAACCAATGAAGAGCTTTACCATAGTACCGTGTTTTTATATTCAAAGGGCGTAATAGTTTCATCTGTTGCTAATCGATATCATTATGAATATATCTCCTTAAGATAAACTCTACTGGCTATAAACTAATTAAAAATCGGTATTTTGTCTATTTTACAAATTAACAAACTGTATTCGGTTTTGTTTACCATTTATTTATTGGCTATTGACTTAATGACGGATAAGATTAAAAAGCAACTAATAGGAAGATATTATGTATAAAGAAATCCCTGTTCCCTGTAATGGGAAATACACAGAATTTCAATCTACAGTTGTTAATGAAATATTAGTTTGGATTGAAATGAACTTAACCAGTCGTTTATTACTCGATGATATCGCACTCAGATCAGGATATACAAAATGGCATTTACAAAGAGTATTTAGAAAAGTCGTAGGTATGCCTTTAGGTGAATATATTCGCCGAAGGAGAATTTGTGAAGCTGCTAAAGACCTATGTTCCACCGAGCTTCAAGTTATTGATATTGCATTAAAATACCAATTCGACTCCCAACAATCTTTTGCAAAGCGATTTAGAGCTTATTTAGGTACGTCACCGTCAATCTATCGCCTATCGGGTGAAAGTCAAAATGACCCATTACTACTGGAACCTAAAGTAGCTTGATACGCTAATATGAAAATAAAATTTATATTTCCTTTTTTAATAACACTACCAATACAAAGCCCCATGTAAGTTAACTACTGGGGCTTTATTATTTCCCATTTAGTTAAGAAAACCTTAATTTAAAATTAATAAAACCTTAAGGTTTTAGTTTTATATTTACTTTACTATCTTAATAAAAAAATAATAATTTTTTGGGTATATAATTTTATACATTTATCTTTATTAAAAAATAAAGGCTTCACAAGGAAGCCTTTATTTTTTGTGCATTCTAATCAGCAAATAAATTAGAACGGAATATCGTCATCGAAATCCATTGGTGGTTCATTAGTTTGTGGAGCAGGTGCTGATGAGCGTGCGGCTGGAGCTCCGCCACCACTAAATTGCTGTGCTGCTTGTGGCTGTTGAGGTTGGCCCCAACCGCCTTGGCCGCCTTGACCTTGTGATGCTGCATCACCGCCACGGCCACCTAGCATTTGCATTGAGCCGCCGATATTCACAACAACTTCTGTCGTGTAGCGGTCTTGACCACTTTGGTCTTGCCATTTACGTGTTTGCAGAGAACCTTCGATATAGACTTGTGAACCTTTTTTCAGGTATTCACCTGCCACTTCCGCTAATTTGCCGAAAATAACCACGCGGTGCCATTCGGTTTTTTCACGCATCTCACCGGTTTGCTTGTCACGCCAACTTTCAGAAGTTGCCAGAGTCAGATTTGCCACAGCTCCGCCGTTAGGCATATAACGGATTTCTGGATCTTGTCCTAGGTTACCGATAAGAATTACTTTATTTACGCCTCTGCTGGCCATTTATTACTCCTGATGCATTGAATTTTAATCTCTGGATTAGCCGTGAAGTTTACCACGACAGAGCTGATTTGCACCAATATTTGAAATTGAGCTTGTTAATTTGCGAAACGCTTTCCAGCTTTTAGTGAAATTCCATAGTGCTTTTGTCAGTATAGACACAAAATAATACACACCGCATCTATCTTTTCGATAAATTCAGATCGCTGTTTTTCTGTTTTTCTGTTTTTCTGTTTTTCTGTTTTTCTGTTTCACCATTAAAATCTTACTCTAAATAGTTCAAGCAGTGGCTAGGCGGCAAACGAAGATATCGTAGGGAGCATACAAAAGTATGTGACCTACGTAGCTGAGAGCAGCCAACACCGCCACTGTTTGAAATATGACGAGTAAAAATAAAGCGAAGATATCGCAGAGAGCATACAAAAGTATGTGACCTACGTAGCTGAGAGCAGCCAACAACACCACGGTTTGAAATATGATGAGCAGAACCTATTCTAAATAGTTCAAGCTGTGGCTAGGCGGCAAGCGAAGGTATCGCGGGGAGCATACAAAAGTATGTGACCTGCGTAGCTGAGAGCAACCAACAACGCCACGGTTTGAAATATGACGAATAGGAAATACTGTATATCCATTCAGCCATAAATATGTGATAATAGTCTCTTGCGATTGTTCAATATCAAATCATCCGGGAAGTGGTAAATGGATAATATCGAAGTCCGCGGCGCACGCACGCATAATCTGAAAAACATCAATCTCATCATCCCTCGCGACAAACTCATTGTTATTACTGGGTTATCTGGTTCAGGGAAATCATCTTTAGCTTTTGATACCCTGTATGCAGAGGGTCAGCGCCGTTATGTTGAATCTTTATCTGCTTATGCTCGCCAGTTTCTTTCTTTAATGGAGAAACCGGATGTCGATCATATTGAAGGGTTATCCCCTGCAATTTCGATTGAACAAAAATCCACTTCACATAACCCACGTTCGACGGTCGGAACCATCACAGAAATTCATGACTATCTGCGGCTATTATTTGCACGTGTTGGTGAACCTCGCTGCCCTGATCACGACATACCGCTTGCGGCTCAAACTGTTAGCCAGATGGTCGATAATGTTCTGGCTCAACCCACCGATCGCCGAATGATGCTACTTGCTCCTGTCGTTAAAGAACGTAAAGGGGAGCATGTTAAGTTACTCGATAACTTAGCCAGCCAAGGCTATATCCGTGCCCGAATTGATGGGGAAGTTTGCGATCTATCCGATCCACCAAAGCTCGAATTACAGAAAAAACATACGATTGAAGTCATTGTCGATCGTTTTAAAATTCGTGATGACATCGCTCAGCGTTTAGCCGAATCCTTTGAAACCGCACTAGAACTCTCTGGCGGTACCGCAATTGTCGCGGATATGGATGATGCGAATGCAGAAGAACTGGTTTTTTCTGCCAATTTTGCCTGCTCTGTTTGCGGCTACAGTATGGTGGAACTTGAACCTCGCCTATTTTCTTTTAACAACCCTGCAGGGGCCTGTCCAAGCTGTGACGGCTTAGGTGTTCAGCAGTTTTTTGATCCCGAAAGAGTCATTCAAAATACTGAAATCTCACTCGCAGGTGGTGCAATTCGGGGTTGGGATCGCCGTAATTTTTACTATTTCCAAATGCTGATGTCATTAGCTGAGCATTATAAATTTGATGTGGAAGCGCCTTATGACACTCTGAGTCCTGCCATTCAAAAAATTATTTTATATGGTTCAGGCAAAGAAACGATTGAGTTTAAATACCGTAATGACCGTGGCGACATCACTGTGCGCCGGCACCCTTTTGAAGGCGTGCTCAATAATATGGAACGCCGTTATAAAGAAACAGAATCAACGGCTGTCCGTGAAGAATTAGCGAAATATATCAGCAACCGTCCATGTGTCTCTTGCCATGGGACGCGCTTACGTAAAGAGGCGCGCTTTGTATTTGTTGAAAATACGACATTGCCTGAAATCGCAGATTACAGCATTGGCCACGCAATGGAGTTTTTCCAAAATCTAAAACTCACAGGACAGCGCGCTCAAATCGCAGAAAAAGTTTTAAAAGAAATTGGCGATCGCCTGAAATTTCTCGTCAATGTTGGGCTTAATTATCTGACACTTTCACGCTCTGCTGACACCTTGTCTGGTGGTGAAGCACAACGCATTCGTTTAGCAAGCCAAATTGGAGCAGGTTTAGTCGGTGTGATGTATGTCCTTGATGAACCTTCAATTGGCTTACATCAACGTGATAATGACCGCTTACTTGAAACCTTGATCCACCTGCGTGATCTAGGAAATACCGTGATCGTCGTTGAACATGACGAAGACGCGATCCGCGCCGCAGACCATGTGATTGATATCGGCCCGGGTGCTGGGGTGCATGGTGGGCAAATTGTTGCCCAAGGAACACTGGAAGATATTGTCGCAAACCCTGATTCACTCACTGGTAAATTTTTAAGTGGTGAGCGCAGAATTGATATCCCGCAGAAACGCGTTCCAATTAATAAAGATAAAATGCTGACGGTGTTTGGGGCAAAGGGTAATAACCTGAAAAATGTGACGTTAAAAGTCCCTGTTGGGTTATTTACCTGCATCACTGGCGTGTCTGGTTCAGGTAAATCAACACTGATAAACGATACGCTATTCCCTATTGCTCAACGCCAATTAAATGGGGCGACAACCATTACCCCTGCCCCTTATTTAGATGTAGAAGGTTTAGAGCACTTTGACAAAGTCATTGATATTGACCAGAGCCCAATAGGCCGTACACCACGTTCGAACCCTGCCACCTATACTGGTGTGTTTACACCTGTGCGTGAACTATTTGCCGGTGTGCCTGAGTCTCGGACTCGTGGTTATAACCCAGGGCGTTTTAGCTTTAACGTTAAAGGCGGTCGTTGTGAAGCTTGCCAAGGTGATGGGGTTATTAAGGTTGAAATGCACTTCTTGCCTGATGTGTATGTCCCTTGTGACCAATGTAAAGGCAAACGCTATAACCGCGAAACGCTAGAAATTAAATATAAAGGTAAAAATATCCATGAAGTGTTGGATATGACCATCGAAGAGTCTCGTGAATTTTTTGATGCCGTACCTGCCCTTGCCCGCAAGTTACAAACGCTGATGGACGTTGGTTTATCCTATATCCGTCTCGGTCAATCAGCGACAACGCTCTCTGGTGGTGAAGCACAGCGTGTGAAATTAGCTAAAGAGTTATCTAAACGAGGAACAGGGCAAACTATCTATATTTTGGATGAACCAACAACTGGCCTGCACTTTGCTGATATTCAACAGCTCTTAGTCGTTTTACATCAGCTTCGTGACCAAGGAAACACCATTGTGGTGATTGAGCACAACCTTGATGTCATTAAGACAGCGGACTGGATTGTCGATTTAGGCCCTGAAGGGGGTAGTGGCGGCGGTGAAATCTTAATTGCAGGCACACCAGAAGAAGTGGCTGAGTGTGAAAAATCTCACACCGCACGGTTCTTAAAAACGATTTTAGAACGCGGCTACTAAGTAGAAAGGTCATTAAAAAATAAGTAAGAAGATTATCAGGGAGCATTTTGTTCCCTGATAATTATTACGATAGCTAAGAATTATTGGCTAATGGCAGCAAATGCTTCAACAATGCGTTTAACATTATGGCGATTAACACCTGCCATACAAACACGGCCAGTTCCAACCAAGTAAACCGCAAATTCGTCTTTCAAGCGAGCCACTTGCTCTTTAGAAAAACCAGTGTAGCTGAACATGCCGCGCTGCTTTAATAAGTGATCGAAATTTTGGTTTGGTAATGCTTTTTTTAGCTCATCGACCAATACCGTACGCATGTCTAAAATACGTAAGCGCATCTCTTCCACTTCCGCTAACCATTTGGCTTTTTCAGCGCTGTTGGTTAATACCGAAGCAACAATTTTTGCACCATTAGATGGCGGGCTAGAATATAAACGGCGAACACCCGCTTTTAACTGGCCTAACACACGGTCACGTTCATCTTGGTTTTCACAGATCACAGAAAGCCCACCTGCACGTTCACCGTAGATACCAAAGATTTTAGAAAATGAGTTACTGACAAACACGGGTAAGCCAGCTTTAACCATCGCTCGGATAGCATAAGCATCTTCATTAATGCCTTCTGCAAAACCTTGATAAGCAATATCTAAAAATGGGATCAATTTGCGTTCTAATGCTACCTTAGTGACTTCATCCCATTGTGCAGGAGTCAGGTCGGAGCCTGTTGGGTTATGACAGCACGGGTGCATTAGGATGATGCTATTAGCAGGCAATTGTTTGAATGTCGCTAGCATCTCATCAAATTTAACGCCTTTGGTTTTTTCATCAAAGTACGGGTAGTAATGCACTTTTGTTCCCGCACCTGAAAAAATAGAGGCATGGTTTTCCCAAGTTGGGTCACTGCACCACACTTCGGAATCGGGATAATATTGATGTAAAAAATCAGCACCAATTTTTAACGCACCAGAACCACCAATCGTTTGGACGGTAGCGATACGTTCCTGTGCAATTAGCGGGCAATCCTCACCAAATACTAATTTTTGTAATTCAGTACGGTAATCTTTCAAACCTTCCATAGGCAAATACAGTGATGCACTTGCTGGCAGTTTATTTAACGCCGCTTTTGCCGTACCGACTGTCGCCAGTTCAGGGGTTTTCCCGTCACCATCATAGTAAAGACCGATACTCAAATTAATTTTATTTTCACGAGAGTCTTTATTAAATTCATCCATTAACGACAGAATTGGGTCGCCCGGATAAGCATCAACATGTTCGAACACAGGACATCTCCTAATCATTATTTTACGCTAAATAAACCAAGCGATGATTTGCCATATTTAGCGCCATTTTTACGTTGTTATCTGAAAATAACCCTTTGCTGGCTATTCGTCTACATATTCCATTGCAACTCTAGAGGTTAACTTCGTCAGTAACTCATAGTTGATAATACCTGTTTGTGTGGCAATTTCTTCAACCGGTAGTTGATTTCCCCACAAAATAACGTCATCCCCCACTTTATCATCGGCATTTAGTCCCAAATCCACCACTGTCATATCCATGGAAATTCGCCCAACAATAGGCACTTTTCGCCCATTAATTAACACCGGTGTGCCTGAAGGTACGTTACGTGGATAACCATCACCATAGCCGATTGCAACAACACCAAGCAGTGTGTCTTTGTCACTACACCATGTTTCACCATAACCTACACATTGTCCTGCCGCATGTTCCCTAACCGCAATTAATGTTGATTTTAGTGTCATCACAGGAAGCAAACCGAAGTCTTCTGCACTTTTCCCTTCTTGTGGCGAAGCGCCATACATCATGATCCCTGGACGAACCCAGTCATAGTGAGCTTCTGGCCAAAGTAAAATTCCTGCGGAGGCGGCAATGGATTTCTCACCCTCTTTACCGTCAATAAACTGTTTAAAGCAGGCAATTTGTTTTTCAGTCGTCGGTAAATGGGGGGCATCCGCTTGGCAAAAATGACTAACAATATTGATAGGGAGCTGAACTTGCTGGCAGCGTTGTAAACGTTGATAAAAGCCTTCGGCATCTTTAGGAAGTATGCCAAGGCGGTGCATACCTGTATCCAGTTTCATCCAAACTTTAAGAGGATAGGGTAATTTGGTAGCTTCTAGCATTTCGAGCTGTTCTATACAGTGGATCACGGTGTCAATCTGGTGTTCTGCCATTAACAACAAGTCAGATTGTTCAAAAAAACCCTCCAGTAAAACAATCGGTTTTATCACACCGTGCTGCCGTAATAGTAGCGCCTCATTGAGTCTTGCCACACCAAAGCCATCCACCTGCTCTTCTACTGCCTGACCAACCCCTACTAACCCATGACCATAAGCGTTTGCTTTGACAACTGCAATCATCTGGCTATTTGGTGCAATTTCTTTCACCCGTTGCAAGTTGTGTCGCAGAGCGCGGCGGTTTATCAATGCGGTTGCCGCTTTCATTGTTTCCTCGTTCTTTTTCTCTAAACCCGCTAAAAATTAAGCTGCCCTTTGGCAGCCCAATATATTCTCTATTTGTTATACGCTAAAAAATATCAATTTCCATTCGATCTTGTTTCTGTATAAAGAAAAAATTATTCAAACTAGTTTAACTTTAATACTCTAAATAGTTTGCATTGTCGCTAGGCGGCGATTGAGCTAATCCAAGAAGCATACATAAGTATATGATTCGCGTAGCCGAGTGCAGCCAACACCGTGACAGCGCAAAATATGACGAGTATTTATGATGAGGATTTAGTCCTCATCATTATAAGCTGGCCCTGCATAATTATCGAAACGCGACCACTGCCCATTAAACGTCAACCGCACCGTACCAATCGGCCCATTACGTTGTTTACCGAGAATGATTTCCGCAACCCCTTTGAGCTCACTATTATCGTGATAAACCTCATCACGATAGATAAACATGATTAAGTCCGCATCCTGCTCGATAGACCCTGATTCACGTAAATCCGAGTTAACAGGGCGCTTATCGGCACGTTGCTCAAGACTACGGTTTAACTGCGACAGAGCCACCACAGGTACATTTAATTCTTTCGCTAGCGCCTTAAGTGAACGTGAAATTTCGGCAATTTCTAACGTACGGTTGTCAGAAAGAGCAGGAACTCGCATCAATTGGAGGTAGTCAATCATGATCAAACTTAAACCACCATGTTCACGATAAATACGCCTCGCACGTGAACGAACCTCTGTGGGAGTCAGGCCCGAAGAGTCATCGATGTACATATTGCGCTTTTCCATCAAAATACCCATCGTGCTTGAAATTCGCGCCCAATCCTCATCATCAAGTTGCCCAGTACGAATACGGGTTTGGTCAACACGGGATAATGATGCCAACATACGCATCATGATTTGGTTTCCTGGCATCTCTAAACTGAAGATTAAAACAGGTTTTTCTTCCGTCATCGCCGCGTTTTCGCACAAGTTCATTGCAAAAGTGGTTTTCCCCATCGATGGACGCGCGGCCACAATAATTAAATCAGAACCTTGTAAACCTGCGGTTTTTTTATCGAGGTCTTGGTAACCTGTTGAAACCCCAGTAACACCGTCGTGCGGTTGTTGGTAAAGTTGCTCAATTTTTTCAACAGTTTCAGACAAAATGGCTTCAATACCTTTTGGCCCTTCGTCTTTATTCGCTCTTGACTCGGCGATTTGGAATACTTTGGTTTCGGCTAAATCGAGGAGATCTTCACTGCTTCGCCCTTGTGGATCATAACCTGCATCTGCAATTTCATTAGCGACTGAAATCATATCGCGAACAATCGCACGTTCGCGGACGATGTCTGCATAAGCATTAATATTCGCCGCACTTGGCGTATTTTTAGATAGCTCAGCCAAATAAGCAAAACCACCGACGCTATCCAACTCACCCTGCTGTTCTAGTGATTCTGATAAAGTGATAAGGTCAATAGGTTTGCCTTGCTCAAGCAAAAATTGCATCTGTGAGAAAATGGTACGGTGGGGGCGGCTAAAGAAATCAGCGTGAGTCACACGTTCAGAAACGGTATCCCAACGCTCGTTATCTAACATTAACCCCCCTAAAACAGACTGCTCCGCTTCGAGAGAATGTGGTGGAAGTTTTAACCCTTCCATTTGGTGGTCTCGTGGGGCATCCGTTTTGAAATTTGATGAGGGTTTTTTAGCCATACATTAATATCCAAGTCTATAATTAACGATCTGCGCTTAGTATACGCCAATCTTATTTTTTTGTGGTTTTCTTTGCGTCTTTGCGCAAAGTAATCACAAGATAAAATACATCACTGAAAGCACAAACCTATAATTCTTCTGATTGAAACATGGCGTTATGATAAAACGATTGTTATTGTAATTAAAATGAATAGTCCTTATTGGAGATTGTCATGGCAAAACGTATTGAATTCGCGCAACATGGCGGCGCTGATGTACTTAACTTAGTAGATTATTCCCCAGCAAACCCAGCAGATAATGAAATTCAAATAGAAAACCGTGCTATCGGGATTAACTTTATCGACACCTATGTTCGCAGCGGTTTATACCCTGTTGCTAAGCTACCAAGTGGCCTTGGTACAGAGGCGGCAGGTGTTGTTGTGAAAACTGGTGCCCATGTCACAGGTTTCAAGCCCGGTGACCGTGTCGTTTATGCGCAAGGCCCTCTAGGTGCTTATAGCGAAGTCCATAATGTCCCTGAAAGTGCCGTGGCACACCTTCCTGATGGTATTACCTTTGAACAAGCCGCAGCCAGCTCATTAAAAGGCATGACGGTTTATTATTTATTCCATCAGACATATCAACTGAAACGTGACGAAGTCTTTCTGTTCCACGCCGCTGCAGGTGGCGTTGGGTTGATAGCTTGCCAATGGGCAAACGCGCTAGGCGCTAAGATGATAGGCACGGTGGGTTCTGCAGATAAAGCGTTAAGAGCCAAAGATGCCGGAGCATGGGAAGTCATCAATTACCAAACAGAAGACATTGCAGCTCGCGTGAAAGAAATCACTAATGGCGAGAAAGTGAATGTGGCGTATGACTCTGTCGGTCAATCTACATGGATTGCTTCTTTAGACTCGCTCAAGCGTCGCGGCTTAATGGTGAGTTTTGGTAACGCTTCTGGTCCTGTTACCGGTGTAAACTTAGGAATTTTAAACCAAAAAGGCGGATTATACGTCACTCGCCCATCACTTGGTGTCTATGTGACTAACCGTGCTGAGCTAGACCAAGCTAGTAATGCCTTATTTGATATGATTTTAAGCGGAAAAGTGAATGTAGATGTGCCGCAATCACAAATTTTTGCTTTAAAAGATGCACAAAAAGCTCACCTCACTATCGAATCAAGAAAAACCCAAGGTTCGAGTTTATTGGTTCCATAATAAGCGACTCAATATGCAAAAAGCGCCAATTGGCGCTTTTTTTCCCACATGATAGCTATTCGCCACGCGTCACAAACTCGAGAGCTTGCTCAACAACGGCTAAGTCAGCCCCTTTTTTATGCGCATTTTCACTTAAATGACGACGCCACTGACGTGCGCCGGGGATACCTTGGAAAATCCCTAACATATGGCGGGTCATATGGCCTAAATAAGCGCCTTTCGATAACTCTTTTTCGATGTAAGGGTACATCGCTCTAACAGCGTCAACACCATTAGTGACAGGAAAGTACTCACCAAACAATTGGTTATCAACCGCCGTTAAAATAGACGGGTTTTGATAGGCTTCGCGCCCCACCATGACGCCATCTAGGTGTTGAAGATGCTCTTTTGCTTCTTCCAGCGTTTTGACTCCACCATTAATCGCCATGGTCAAATGAGGAAAATCACGTTTTAATTGATAAACTCGCGGGTAATCAAGTGGTGGGATTTCGCGATTTTCTTTTGGGCTAAGGCCGGACAACCATGCTTTACGTGCATGGATAATAAACATTTCACAACCGCCTTTATCAGAAACAGTTTCAATAAAATCACATAAAAACGCGTAGCTGTCTTGCTCATCAATACCAATACGAGTTTTTACGGTTACAGGAATAGAAACCACGTCTTGCATGGCTTTCACACAATCAGCAACAAGCTGCGCATCTCCCATTAAACAAGCACCAAAACGCCCATTTTGTACACGATCTGATGGGCAACCTACATTTAGGTTAATTTCATCATAACCACGCTCTTGTGCCAATTTGGCACATTGCGCTAATGCGGCAGGATCGCTACCACCAAGCTGTAACGCAACAGGATGCTCTTCCTCACTAAAAGCAAGATAGTCCCCTTTTCCGTAAATAATCGCCCCTGTTGTGACCATTTCGGTATACAGCAAGGTGTTTTTGCTTAATAAGCGATGAAAATAACGGCAATGGCGATCTGTCCAATCGAGCATCGGCGCAACGGAAAATCGGTTTAGGTTGGTGTAGCCTTGTTTTGAGGTATTTTGATGCATGGTGGTCTTGTGTATTGAAATCAAATGGATAGCCCCAAAAAGTAAGGAGCCAAGCAAAAACAGCAGGCTATTATAACATAGAGCGAATTAAGTGCGATGATGACGAAAATGAGCGGCTGAACTCAGTTAATTTAACGAAATAACCCCCGATATGAGCAAGGTCGTATCGAGGATTTTTAAACCAATTATGTCATTTTAATACCCAGTTACGCACTATTTTTTCGCAGAAAGCAGTGCATAGCTGGTCATTAAATTACGGTAATCAGGGATATGGTTTGAAAACAAAGTGCCTAACCCTTCCACATCATTACGCCAATCACGGTGTAATTCACAAGCGGCACCAAACCAGCTCATCAATTGAGCACCTGCTTTTGACATTCTATCCCACGCGGCATCACGTGTAATCGGGTTAAATGTACCTGAGGCATCAGTGATCACAAAAACTTCATAGCCTTCTTCCAGTGCAGACAGTGCAGGAAATGCCACGCATACTTCAGTCACAACACCGGCAATAATCAGCTGTTTTTTACCTGTGGCTTTGACAGCTTTAACGAACTCTTCGTTATCCCACGCGTTGATTTGACCAGGGCGAGCAATGAAAGGGGCATCAGGAAATGTTTCTTTTAATTCAGGAACTAACGGGCCATTAGGACCATTTTCAAAAGATGTAGTCAAAATAGTTGGTAAGTTAAAATATTTTGCCAAATCGGCCAGTGCTAACACGCTGTTCTTGAATTTATCTGGGTCTTGGTCACGAACTAGCGATAACAAACCCGTTTGATGGTCAACAAGTAATACAGCTGCATTATCTTTATCTAGGCGGTTATATTTGAAACTCATATCAACGACTCCTCAATGATTAGAAAAGTACTCTATGTGGGTTCAGATAAAACAAAAGTGGTATTTAATCCGCTTATCGCGCCTAAAACACCACTTTTCATCAAAAATATTTCAATAAGATGAATTCACACAATTCGTTATTTAGTTTCTGCGCTCATTGTGACAAAATTCCCCATACGAGCACTGGTAATTGTATAGCTATCTGCGCCCGCTGCTTTAGCTTTAGCTGCAATTTTCGCTTCTGTTGAAGCTAGCGTATCACCTGTTGCGGTGATTGTTGCTGCTGATGCGCCAAATGCGACGAAAGATAATACAGAAGCTGCCATCAAAGTTTTTAACATGTTCATAGTCTAATTCCTTCATTTTTTATTCGATGAGACAACCCTTGTTGTCTGCGATGAAGGCATCATATCGACAATGTTATTTAGGTTAAAGCTAATAATATAGCTCAACTCATTCAAATTAACTGAATGAAGTGCATTATCTGAAACTCACCATGGAATAAAACCGAAAGATATAATCAAGCAGCCTTATGGTATGCTTTCCCAAAGTTGGTTTACTTCTCGCGCAACCTTTAATAGGAACTGTATATGCCACTCAATAACCGAACACTCCCTACATTTAGGTACCACCCGAACCCTATTGAAACAGAAGCTTTTCTGACGGATAAAACAGTAACCTGTGATTGTTGTAAGCAACCTACTGATATTTATTATGAAAGCCCGTTTTATTCTACTGAGGATATTGATGCTTTGTGTCCTTGGTGTATTGCTGATGGTTCTGCCAGTGCAAAATTTGATGGTGAGTTTCAAGACCCTGCCAGTGTTGAAGGTATTGATTGCGAATATGACGAGGACGGCGAGTTTTCACATACTCTAAACCCCTACCCTACTGAAATGTTTGATGAACTAATTAAACGAACACCGGGCTATCAAGGGTGGCAACAAGAAATTTGGCTCGCACACTGCCAAGAGCCTTGTGAATTCATAGGCTATGTTTACTGGGATGACATCAAAGATAGACTCGATGAATTTGTTTCCCTTGAAAATGATATCGCTGATTATGGTTTTTCAATTTCAGAGCTCGCGAATATTCTCCATCAAGATAGCTCTGCTCAAGGTTATTTATTCCGTTGTTTACATTGCAAAAAACTACGTTTGCATTTTGATTTTAGCTAATTTATATCAACTAAATCGCGTGAAGAGGCTTATCTTCACGCTCTCATCTTCAACTATTCATCAACTCAATAATTTGCTCAGCTAATTCTGGCGTTGCGGCTGATAGCAAGCTCCTCATTGAAAAAGAAAATGAGTATAACGGATAGGTTATGGAATAAAGGCGCTAAAATGCCTTATAGACCAGAGATAAAGCACCAATACAACCTAAATTTGTTTAAGAGAAACTTCACCAAATGTCATAAATACCAAAGTATGCCCCGCAATTCCACGGTACACCCCTTGCTGATTATTGAGTTCGCAAGCCAATGCCGTTAATTGCCATGCGTCATACTCCTCGATTTGACTAATGCGGGCGGTTAATAATGCGTTGTCTTTCCGCTCGCCATAAGCTTTCACCGCGATTGCATCTTGTGTTAAAGCGCTGTCGATAGAACTGTTTGCCCAGCTCCACATCCAACTGCCTTGGCTTTGGTCATAAGTACCAACAATTTGAACGGGCGCTGTTGCCATTATATTGTCAGGTGCATGAAAAATAATGGTTCCTTCGTCTTGGTTCACTGACCAATCGGCTTCATCTAATTTCCATGTATCACAATGAAATTGGTTTTTGGCCTGTAACGCATTCATGCTACGTTCAATTAATGCCTCATAAGGCATTTGTTCTATTTCATTATCCATTTATTACCCAATATTTTTTAATGCGTTGATAATCAACTGCCAAAATTTATGATGGTCTAATTTAACAGCAACTTGAGTATGGCAATTTTCAGGCGCAGGATGGCGGAAGTCAGCCACCGTCATGCCTAACGTGTGCGTCCCAGTCAGTTCAATATTTACAGGCACTTTTTGTGTGGTCATTACGTTAGGGTCAATAACATAAGCAACCGCACAAGGGTCGTGTACTGGCGGAGCATCAAAGCCTTGAGCTTGCTTGTACATTTTTCCAAAAAAATCCAGTAGTTCGACGACAAATTGTGAACAATCACTGCCAATCGCAGCAATTTGTTTCACTACATCAGGAGTTGCTAGCGCTTGATGGGTAAGGTCTAAGCCCACCATGGTTAACGGCCATTTTTCATTGAAAACAATATGAGCCGCTTCTGGGTCAATTTTGATGTTAAATTCAGCTACCGCACTCCAATTCCCAACATGATAGCCCCCTCCCATCAGCACCACTTCTTTAACTCGTTCGACAATGCGAGGCTCAAGACGAGCAGCAAGCGCAATATTCGTTAATGCGCCAGTAGGAACTAAAGTTACCGTTTTAGGCGGGTGAGACATAATGGTTTCGATAATCAGTGAAACTGCATGTCTTTCATCAAGCTTCAATGTTGGTGTCGGTAATACAGGCCCATCAAGCCCTGATTCCCCATGAATATCAGGCGCAACTTCAATTTCCCGAACTAAAGGGCGTACCGAGCCTGCGGCAAATGGAATACCGCTAATCTTCGCCATTTCAGCGATAGCCAGTGCATTATGAGTGACTTTTTCGAGGGTTTGATTACCAGCAACGGTTGTTACCGCCAATAATTCAATGTCAGGGTTACCATAAGCCAGTAATAACGCGATAGCATCGTCATGGCCGGGGTCACAATCGAGGATTATTTTTTTGCTCATACCTTACCTTATTAAAATTGGAGTCAGAAATGGCACTGACCCCAATTTAACCAGCTAGCAAGGTAAAATCTATGCTTAATATCTGAATACTTAGAAATTTATTTTAAAACATGCGCATAGACACGTTTTTTCTCACCTTCATTTTTCGAAATATACACACCTTGTAACTCAGGAGCAAAGCCCGGTAATGCATTAATACCCGTTTCTAGTGCTTTGAAATAACGCAGTACTGGCCCCGACCACACTTCCCCAGGTACGACACACAATACGCCCGGTGGGTACGGTAATGCCCCTTCAACGGCAATACGCCCTTCCAATTCATCTAATGGCAATAATTCACAGTTACCACGAATAAACTCTAAATGTGCCTGTTGAGGTGCCATTTTCACTTCCGGGAAGTGAGCTTTACGGAACATCTCTTTTTGCAGCTGTTTAATATTGTCATTAATGCTGAGTTGGTGCATCTCTTGGCATAAACGGCGTAATGTATAACCCTGATAATGGTCTTGATAACGCTGATAAACCGAAGGCAATACATCTTCTAATAACGCATCTTCATCCAGTAACTGTTCGAAACGGACCAAATGGGATACTAGCAGTTCCAGTTTTTCACGGGTTTCTGCGGGTGTTAACAAAAATAAAATTGAATTTAAGTCACATTTTTCAGGGATCACGCCGTGTTCACGTAAAAAATGCGCCAAAATCGTCGCAGGCACGCCAAAAGCGTCATATTCTCCACTTTCGACATCAATACCTGGCGTCGTTAGCATCAATTTACAGGGGTCAACGAAGTATTGATCCTGTGCATAGCCATCAAACGCATGCCAACGTTCTTGCGGTATGAAGTTAAAGAAGCGTTGCTCAGCAGCGATTTGCTCTGTTGGGTATTCGTGCCATAACTTGCCATCAACGATTTCAGGGACAAAAGGCTTAAAATAACGGCAGTGCTGAAGTATCGATTTTCTTACCTCAATCCCCACTTTCACGCAGTCCATCCACATCATTTTGCCTGCATTACCTTGATGAATACGTGCATTGACATCTAAAGAGGCAAACAAGGGATAAAATGGGCTCGTCGAGGCGTGCATCATAAAAGCATTGTTGAGTTTTTTGTGTGAAACAAAGCGCTCTTGCCCCTTGATGTGGTTATCTTTTTTATGGATTTGTGACGCTTGTGAGAAACCAGCCAGTTGTTTATGAACTGACTGAGTCACCATAATACCGGGGTCATTTTCATTTAATTCCAATAGTAATGGCGAGCACTGGCGCATCATTGGAATAAATTGTTCATACCCCACCCACGCAGAATCAAATAAAATGTAATCACACAAATGGCCAATTTTATCAACCACTTGCCTTGCGTTATACACAGTACCGTCATAAGTTCCAAGTTGGATCACCGCTAAGCGAAATGGCCGCTGGGCTTGTGCTTTTTCAGGCATCACTTCCTGGATAAGTCCACGTAAATAACTTTCATCAAAGCAGTGCGCATCAATACCGCCAATAAAGCCAAAAGGATTACGTGCCGTTTCTAAATAGACCGGTGTTGCCCCCGCCTGTATCAGCGCCCCATGGTGGTTTGATTTATGATTATTACGATCGAACAAAACTAAATCACCCGGTGTTAATAGCGCATTTAGCACGACTTTGTTGGATGATGAGGTGCCATTTAAGACAAAATAAGTTTTGTCCGCATTAAAAACTTTCGCGGCAAATTTTTGTGCCTCTTTCGCTGCACCCTCGTGGATCAATAAATCGCCCATTGCCACATCGGCATTGCATAAATCGGTACGAAACAGGTTTTCACCATAAAATTGATAAAACTGCTCCCCTGTTGGGTGGCGACGGAAAAATTGGCCGCCTTGGTGCCCCGGACAGGCGAAAGTCACATTATGACCCGCAGCATAATCCATCATTCGAGCAAAAAATGGCGGTAATAACTGCTCAAGGTACTGATTTGCAGCATCGAGCAATTGACGGCTATTTTCTTCACGAGCAGCCGGGGCTGGCGGTAATAGCGCCGTTAAATAAGGTGGTAAATTTTCATCGGTTGGCAGCTGTTTATCACTAATGATAAACAGCGGAATACTCAGCTGACTCTCAACAACTCTTTCCCACAGCCCTTGGTTGGCATCTTGTTCAGATAGCACGACAGCGGCAATATTGTTTAACTGTGCATCGCGAATATCTACCCACTGAAATTCATTAGTGAAATAGATTGCGACCCCCTGGCTACATGCCACATTGATTTTGTTCATAGCAGTCTGGCTCTTAGTTAGCTGAGGAAAAGAGGCGGACAATATACTTGATAGATCAGGGAATTGAAATGACTAGCATGGTAAGAAAAGAGGGCAAGATTTGGAAAGTCGAATATATTTTATAACCCACTGGTTAATAGCATAAAAATTCTATCTCATCACAACCCTCTCCCCCATACTTCAGGCCGTCATAAAGATAATAAAAAGATAAATTAACCAATTAACCCTGTGAACACCACAAATTAATCGGTCAATTTATCCGTAATGGGACGTTAGTTGTTTTTTTCCACATACAAAGTCTGTGATGGGAATGCAAAGTCCGCATCGTGGCGTTTAACTATCTCAATGATCTTCAAATACACCGCTTGCTGTGCAGCTAGCCATTCAGCCCAAACCGTTGTTTTGGTAAAGCAATACACCATAATATTTAACGAAGAGTCGGCAAAAGCATCGAAATAAACTAATAAGGTTTGGCTGGTATCGATATTTGCATCTTGTTGTAACATCGTGCGAATATCATCGACAATAGCTCCAATTTTGTCTGAATCTTCGTAACGCAAACCAATTTCAGTTTTGATACGTCGGTTAGTCATGCGCCCCGGGTTTTCCACACTAATAGAAGAAAAAACCGAGTTGGGAATGTATAGCGGACGGTGGTCAAACGTAATAATTTTAGTGATCCGCCAGCCGATTTCAACCACCGTGCCTTCAATGTTTCTATCCGGTGAACTGACCCAATCACCAATATTGAAGGGCCGGTCAAAGTAGAGCATTAACCCAGAGAAAAAATTACTCAGGATATCTTTACCGGCCATACCGATAGCAATACCGCCAATCCCGCCAAACGCCATCAAACCAGAAAGGCTCATCCCAAAATGCTCGCCAAACAGCAGTACCATAATGACAAATATCGCTGTTTTAAACACGCGGGCAACAATACGTGCCGAAGTGGGGTCACTGCCTTTTTTAATCTGTGCTTTTTCTAGTCGGTTCGCTAGTTGGAACAGTTTTCGCATTAAAATCAATGCAATCAATGAGATGGTAATAAAATTAACCAGAGAAGTGGAAATAAAGGTTAAATCAAAATCTTTTGCGGCCATGTCTACATATTGAGCAATAACAATAACCACGCCACACAGCACAACAGTTTGAATCACATTGATCAAAATACTTTTGCGCTTATGTTTATGCTTACGGCGTTTATGTACAATCTCAAAAGCTAAATAGATTGCGAGAAAAGTCGCAATTAAGGTCATACCAATCGCATATTTTTCAAGTAATGCTTCTATCATTTCTAACCGCCCTAAAATTTACCTGATAGATTTTATTTTTATTTGTTTTACTGTGTATTGTTTTTCGTTATCTTGTTATTAAGATAACAATTATAAAGATAATTTTCCCAATAATTATCAGGTACTTTTTAGATTATCCAATAATGAATAACAACCTATTTACCCCAAATGATAAAGAAATAAAAAATGTCCATGCGCTTAGACCATACCAACAGTATAACTATTTTGTCGGTAAAATCGCTGACTGGGAACAGGTATGGAGCCTCGGTGATGGGAAAAATATCGTTACCGCATGGAATGATGAAAAATGTCTTTTTCTCCCCCTATGGCCAGCCAAAGCATTTGTTGAGTTGTGTTTAACGGGTGAATGGGCAAATTTTACGCCAATGCTATTTACCCTTAAACACCTGATGACAGAAATTCTGCCTGATATGCATGAAGCAAATATTAAGGTTGCATTGATGATGCAGTCTGATGGGGAAAAAACATTAGTTTATGATGCAGTGGCGCTTCTGCGAGATTTAGAAGAAGAATGTCAGCAATATGAGTAAAAGGCAGCAATGTGCTGCCTTTTTAAAGTAAAAAACTACTTTTCAACACCAGTAGTAACAGTAAATTCACGAGTTTGTCCCGCCTCTAACCAAATCAGTGTTTGGTTATTTTTCGCCGCAAGGAAACCTTCTGGACGACAAGTTGCAGGGAGTACAAATGCGCCAACTTTTTGGTCACCATTATACAAAATCCAACGAGTTGCATAATTTAGCTCATTAGATTTAAAACGCGTTACAAACGTATCTCCTGCGGGTGAAACCATTCTAAACTCAGGCGTTGCGGTATATTGGCTAAGATCATCCATAAAAAACACAATTTCAGGGTCACACATTTGTGGCTGATTAAGCTGATTTAATGTGACTTTGCCAGATTTCAACGCTTCATTAAATGCGAGCCATTTTTCAGTTGGCTGTACATGCCCCGGTATTGATTCACGCAATTTAATCGCATTTTCGGGGATATTTTGTGTCAATGTTGCATTCTCCACGTAAGCATAATTCATATGGCACATATATTGGAGAGGCATAGGCACCGATGCTAAATTGGTGACTGACATATGAATATCAAATAATGCACTATCTGAGTTTAATTGCACTGACGGTATCGCACGATAATGATGACCAAAACCCATCACATACTCATATTCGCCGACAACTTTCAAACTTTCGCCTGTCAGTTCCAGCCAAGCGCTATCCATTGATGCACAAGGCATTTCCCCATGTAATGGGTGAGAATCTTCTGGAGAAGGGCAACCATTGCTGATTAAACCTGAATGGAATGCAAAGCAACCGTAGGTTTCAACTACCGTTGGAACCAGTTTTGGCGCTGAAAACATATTTTCCATTTTCAGATTTTGGCCACAAAATTGTGCATCCCAAATCATTTGTCCTAAAAAAGGTAAAATCGTTAAATACCCTTGCTGATTTTCAATTCGTAGCCCTTCCACGCCAGTTTGGTAACGAAATGCAGTGGCAGTAAATTGGTTATTTTTTAAAATAAGCGTCGGGTTTTCCGTAAATAAGCTTTTGTGAAGAGGTATCAATGTATTCATTTTCATACTCACGGTTTAATAAGATAAATGGAATTGGGTAGCTCACACTACCCAATTTGAGCACTATTTTGCAGCTTGTTTAGCTTTAAAGCGGCGTTCACCAACGAAGTAAATACCGACATACACGAAGCACAGCATGGAAACGAGGAATGAAAGCTGTAATGAGTGCAGCATATCTGCGACATAGCCTTGAACGGCAGGAACAACCGCAGCACCGACAATCGCCATCACAATGACCGCCCCAGCCATTTCGGTATGCTCATTATCAACGGTATCCAAAGTGCCTGCATAAATAGTTGCCCAGCAAGGTCCAAACAAAATACTCACCATGACCGCTGCATACACCGCAGTGAAACTCGGAATAAACGCAACATAAATCAGGAACAACGCCCCAATCACCGAGTAGATAATTAGGACTTTTTCTGCATTAAAGCGAGTCATTAGAATATTGGCGATAAACTTCCCAATAAAGAAACAGGCAAAGCTATACACCATAAAGTTTGAGGCATCGCGTTCGTTAATATCCCCCATCTCTAATGCGAGACGAATGGTAAATGACCACACAGCCACTTGCATACCGACATATAAAAATTGGGCAATAATTCCTTTTCTAAAGCGGCTATTCTTCGCTAAATATTTTAAGGTTTCTACCGCGGTTGGGCGTTTATGATCTTGAGTTTCTGCCACTTTACATTTAGGAAACTTGGTAATAAGGAATAAAATCATTACCACAACCAATACCATAATCATATAACGGTAAGGTTCGAGAGTATTTTCCAACATGGCTAAACGGAATTCATGAATTTGTTCCGCATTCATTCCTGCCATTTGGTTTTGTAAACTATCCCCCTCGGAAAATACCAGATACTTACCTAGCAAGATCCCACCCGCTGCGCCAATTGGGTAGAAAGTTTGGCTAATATTTAAACGCAATGTCGCGTATTGTTTAGGCCCTATCATTGAGCTATATGTATTTGCTGCGGTTTCAAGGAAGCTTAAACCAATCGCAATGGCGAAAATAGCTGCCAAGAACATGGTGTAAGTCGCCATATGAGACGCAGGGAAGAACATACTGCAACCCGCGATGTATAGGATCAGCCCCACCATAATGGCATATTTATAACTGGTTTTTTTGATCACTAACGACGCTGGAATAGCGATTAAGAAATAACCACCATAGAATGCACTTTGCACTAAAGCAGAGGCGAAGTTACTGAGTTCAAAGACACTTTTAAACTGTGTGATTAAAATATCATTTAATGCTGCTGCACATCCCCACAATGGGAACAGGCACGATAGTAGGATAAATTGGAATAGAGGAGTCTTACTCAGGTAGCCATCCGGTAACTGAGTGATGTTCTTAATGTTCATAGTAACCCTTATATTTTTATAATTTATACCCGATGAGTGGCTATGTGGCTCTGATGACCACTTAATTATTCAAAGGGTATATAGCTACGTTGGACTATTATTATTTAGCTATTCATTAGCTGTGTTGATTTGCACAAATTCATTAAATTGCTCAACACTTGGATAAGAAGATTGAGTCCCTTTCCCTGTCACACTGAAGGCCGAAAACATCACTGCTTTTTTCAGTGCTTCTTCAATATTCCCCGTATGGACATAGTAATGAGAGAAACAGCCGATAAAGGCATCCCCTGCACCACTGGTGTCAATGGCATTCACTTTAATTGCGGGTATATGTAACTCACTGTCGCGAGTCATCCATAGCGCCCCTTTATCCCCTAATGTCACGATGACATTTTTTAACCCTTTATCCAGCAAAGACTGTGCGGCGCGACGAATGTTATCCATCGTGTCTACTGGCATATTGGTTAAAATTTCTAATTCCGTTTCATTAGGTACAAAGAAATCACATCGGCAAGCAAAATCGAGATCGAGCGTTCGTTGCGCTGGAGCGGGGTTAAGCAACACAGGGATCCCATGTTTATTGCCGAATGAAATTGCGTGATAAACCGTCTCAAGCTGGACTTCTAATTGCAGGACGATCAATTTACATTTTTTCAGATCTTCCGCTGCGCGATCGATATCTTCAGGTGATAAAAATTTATTCGCCCCTTTGACGATCAAAATGCTATTTGATGAATTTTGATTAACAAAAATAGGCGCGACACCACTTGAGGTACAAGGTACTTTTTCCACATAACGAGTGTTAATACCGTAAGACTCAAGATTGCGGATCGTATTATCTGCAAAAATATCATCGCCGACTTTGGTTAACATGATCACTTTTGAATTTAACTTAGCAGCAGCAACCGCTTGGTTCGCACCTTTACCACCGCAACCAATTTTGAAAGCTGGCGCTTCTAACGTTTCGCCTTCTTTTGGCATTTGATCGATATAAGTGATCAAATCAACCATGTTTGAACCAATAACTGCTATATCCATAATGTCCCTCGTGTTAAATAAATCACATAATGATATGATAGTAACATTATCATGTTGCAAAAATATCATTTGTGATTAGGATCTCGAATAACGAATGATCAAGTGTTATATCTACCACATTTCCTCATTCTTTGTTGTCTCTCCCACATTTATATAGGAAAGTTGAAAATGCAAGACTTAGCAAAATATATTGATCACACTTTACTTGCTGCGAATGCGACTGTCAGCGATATTACTAAACTGTGTACGGAAGCTGCAGAACACCATTTTGCCTCTGTATGTGTGAACACAGGTTATGTTCCTTTAGCCAGCGAACTTTTAAAAAACAGCGACGTTAAAGTTTGCTGTGTGGTAGGCTTTCCACTAGGGGCATGCTTAACTGAAGCCAAAGCATTTGAAGCCGCAGAAGCTGTCCGCCGTGGCGCTGATGAAGTCGATATGGTTATCAACATTGGCATGCTAAAAAGTGGCGACTTAGACTTTGTCCGTCGTGATATCGAAGCGGTATTTGCAGCTTGCGGCAAAGCAACATTAAAAGTTATTTTAGAAAACTGCCTATTAACTGATGAAGAAATTACACAAGTTTGTGAAATTTGCCGCACAATTAAAGTCGGTTTTGTGAAAACTTCAACAGGTTTCAGTACAATGGGTGCAACAGAGCACCATGTCGCCCTGATGCGTAAAGTGGTTGGCGATGAAGTCGGTGTAAAAGCCTCCGGTGGTGTGCGTGACCGTGAAACCGCAATTAAAATGATTGAAGCTGGCGCAAACCGTGTAGGTGCCAGCGCGAGTGTAGCAATTGTCACAGGAACGGCGACCAAGCCGAGTGACTACTAAGTGATGGGGCGCGGTCTAACCGCGCCAATTTTGTGCATTTAAAAAGGATTGTAGGGTGATAGAAACTAAACAAAAAGAACGCCTTCGCCGTTTAAGTGAATGTTTAAAACGTTCAGGACGCATTCATTTAAAAGAAGCCGCTAGAATACTCGAAGTTTCAGAGATGACTATCCGACGAGATCTCAGCGCAGACACAGAAGGCCCCATTCCTATGTCACTCCTTGGCGGCTATATTGTTTCTGTTACCCAACCAGCCAACTTAGCTACCCAAGAGCCGCAAGCCGATGTTTTTACCCCAGACCAGACCGAAGAACTATATATCCCTAATCTTGCCGCGAGTATGGTGACAGAAGATGATGTGATCTTCTTTGATAATGGCATTGAAATGGCCACCTTGATTTCACTCATCCCCGAAGAGATTAATTTCACTGGCATTTGTTACTCACATAATGTTTTTCTCGCCCTTAGCCAAAAGAAAAATGCCACCGCGCTTTTATGTGGCGGGGAGTATCGCCCTAAAAGTGATTCTTTTTACAACCCATCACTCCCTTCATTACTTGATTCAATCAACCCTAAAAAAGCCTTTATTTCAGCGACTGGCGTGCACGGAAATTTTGGTGTAACTTGCTATAATCTCGATGATTTACCCATGAAGAAAAAAGCGATGGAAAAATCTATCCGTAAGATTTTATTAGCACCCTATAACCTGTTTGATGAAGTCGCTACCGCAAATATGGGGGAATTATCACAATTTGATGTGATAGTCACAAATAGGCAGCTTTCTGATGAATATGAAACATATTGCCGTAATGGCTTTGTGAAAGTGATTTATTAAAATCGCCAATAGGTTTAGCGGACAATATCTTGCCCGCTAACATTAAATCTTCACGGTTAAATAGTCTTCTGCGATTTCTGTTGCAGGGAACACCGATTGGCACTCTGCAAGCAATCTTGGTATATCTTCACTCACGTAACGACCACTAATATGGGTTGCGATAAAACGCTTAACCCCTGCCGCGCGTGCTAGCTCAGCCGCTTGTACCGTAGTCGAGTGGCCACGCTCATTGGCTTTTTGAGCAAATTTAGCCTCTAAGGTGGTTTCATGGATCATCACATCGGCATTTCTCGCAAGCTCCAGTGCTTGTTCTGTCGGTTGAGTATCACCAAAAATCGCAACGACTTTACCGGGAATAGGCTCACCAAGGTAATCAGCCCCATTCACGACTCGCCCATCATCAAGAACAATGGTTTCACCCGCTTTGAGTGCTTGCATCCAAGGGCCTCGAGGAATATTGTCATTGGCTAATTTGACTGCGTCTAATGCACCACTTTTTGGATGTCCTTCAATACGATAGCCGTAGCACTCAACACGGTGGTCAAGAGCATAAGCCGTCACAATTAACTCCCCATCATCAAATAACTGCCCAGCTTCAATTTCAACGATTTCCAACGGGTATGTCATATAAGACACACTCACGGCTAATACCGTTTCAATATAGTGTTTTAACCCTTTTGGACCATAAACAGTCAGTAGGTCTGTTGCCCCACCCATTGAGCGGCTACATAACAAACCGGGGAGACCAAAAATATGGTCGCCATGTAAATGGGTAATAAATATTTTCTCAATTTTTGGCGTTTTAAATGAGCTATTTAAAATGCGATGTTGTGTCCCTTCTCCACAATCAAATAACCAGTAGCTTTTACGGATACCGACTAAATTTAATATCATACTGGTGACATTGCGCTCTTTTGTCGGCACCCCAGCACTGGTTCCTAAAAATGTTAACTCCATAACTTCCTCATCTAATTTGTTGTTTTTATTATGGTAAGATTTTTTCCAATAAAAAAATCATTTATTTTAATCTGTATAGTATTCCGTATTTTTTGATTATCAACCAAAGCCAGTTATTCCAAATATTTCCAATATACAAATCGTATTTCCATATTCATCCGATCAATTCACAAGCACTGATCATTGTCTGCCCTGAAAATAGCAATATTAATGTTGATATCAGGAATATGTTCGATGAATCCCCCTTCGTCAAAATTGAAACCTAAACTACCGAACAGTTTGCTCCTCTCTACGGCAATTTGGTCTACGGCTATTTTGCCAATGGTGCCAAGTTATGCCCAAATCGTCCATTTAGACGATTTACCTACACTCGGTGGTCAGGCCATTCAATTTGAAGGAACCCAACCTGAAGATAGTACTGAACGTTTTTTAGCGGAATATGGACAAAATGCCGCAAACTTTGCTTCTGAAGAAAAAAACACCAAAAATCTGGCAGATATGGCACAAGATTACGCTCGCCATAAAGCCGCAAATATGGCGACGGATGAAATAACACATTGGTTATCCAAAGCCGGTAATGCCAGGCTAAATATTAATCTCGATAAAAAATTGTCAATTAAGACATCTCAATTAGATTGGTTAGTACCTTGGTATGAACAACAAGATTTGTTGTTATTTTCTCAGCACAGTATTCACCGCACTGATGGCCGGCTACAGACCAATAACGGTATTGGTTTACGTCATTTCCAACAAAATAGCATGATAGGGGTAAATGCTTTCTTTGATCATGATTTATCCCATTACCATTCGCGCTTAGGGTTTGGTGTGGAATATGCTCAAGATTACGTTCGAATGAGTGCGAATAGCTATTTGGGGCTATCGACTTGGCGTAGTGCATCCGAATTAGCCGATGATTATAACGCACGCCCCGCCAACGGCTGGGATATTCAACTTGAAGGTTGGCTACCCACGTATGCGAATTTAGGTGCGAACCTAAAACTGGAACAATATTACGGAGATGACGTCGCTTTATTTGGCAAAAATGAGCGCCAGAAAGACCCAATGGCGGCTACCGTCGGCGTCAATTGGTCTCCATTTCCCCTGCTCGCAATAATTGCAGAACATAAAATAGGCAATAGTGGAACAAATGAGACAAATGCTAAAGTGGCGTTTAATTGGTTGCTAGGAAGGAGCTTAGCGCAACATCTTGATACTTCGGCGGTAGCGGCCACTCGCCATATTTCCAGCAATCGCTATGATTTTATTAACCGTAATAACAATATTGTGTTGGAATACCAAAAGAAAAGCTTAATTTCATTATCATTACCGAAAGTTATTCAGGGTATGACAGGGGAAGAGCTTTCTATTATCCGCAATTTAACCACGAAATACCCGCTAGAAAAAATAGTGATAGAAGCCCCTGAATTGATAGCCGCTGGGGGGGAAATACACCTTAATGGCAGAGAAAGTTCAGTAAAACTACCGTCTTATAAAATTGCCAATCATTCATTTAAAAACTCACAACTCAATCTTTATCGCTTAACCGTGACGGCTTATGACATTAATGGAAATGTCTCACCACAAGCAGAAACGTTAATTGAAGTTACCAACACAGGCGCCCTAACTATCACCCATAAGAATACCGCAAAAAGAAATAATGCTGTCGCTGATGGTAAAGACACAAATATATTCACTGTAGTAATTAAAGATACTCTTGGCCACCCAGTACCCAATGCGAAAGTCAATTTCACATTGCCTGCAAATCTTAATTCTATTAATCAAAAAAATACGGGATATTATTCATTACTGAATCATTTTATGTGGAAGGCTCAGGCAGAAAAATCAGTTTCTGAACAATCCCATAGCATCATCGCTAACAGTAAAGGTGAAGCTTCCATTCAATTTACTAGTTTGGTATCAGGAAGTTATGCAATAAAAGCAAATATTGAGCATGGTACAGAAATTAATGAAATATATAACTTTAAATCCGATATTAGCCAGTCATTTATTGGTAGCGTCGATATCATTCAAAACAATGCAGTGGCAGATGGGATCAGTAAAAACAAAATTAAACTGCATATTGTGAATAATAGCCGACAAAGCATCACAGGAGCACACGTTCACTTTGAAGCAGCAAATGCCATTATCTCACCAATTAAATTGACTGATGAATATGGAAATACAGAATTAGAAATCAGCAGCTTAGTCGAAGGTTCTATAAATATCATTGCCACCCTGAATGGCGATAGTCGAACAATACAAGTTAACTTTCTAAGGGATGGATCTACGATAAATATTCAGCCGAGTATTGGGACTCTTTTTAAATCTACAGTAAATGAGAAAAATAGTCCTACACGCACACCGTTAAGTTTGCTAAGGGAGCTATTTCAAAATATGGGATAACACTGCTAACAATAAAATAGACTTAATTTAACTGCCCTTTCAGCGTCACAATTTGCCCCTTAATAGGGGCTTTCTACTATAAATTTTTTCAACCGTTCCCCTTCAACCCATCCCAATCCAACCCAAATTTAGCGAGATACTTTCGCAGCCTATCTGCATCATTGGGCTGTTTTTTATGTTGCCGCGAAACGGCAAACAGCTCACGCCCCGCTTCGGAAAGGGTAGATGAACGGCGACAAACTTCCAGCACTGTTGCCAGCTGTTGCTGGTCGAATAAATCAATTTCACCAATTTGCTTTGGTAATGTATTGGTTGATTTTGACTGCCATTGGGCTTGCAAACGGCCAATTTCTTCTTCGGCCACCGCTTTAGTAATACGCCCGCGTTCGGCAAACGTTGCCATCCGGCTAATGGATGCACCCAACTCACGAAAATTGCCACGCCACAGGGCCTGAGAGGAACAGGCAAACTTCACATACACATTGCGAGCTTCGCTATCAAAACGAATTTGGCTTTGTTGCTCTTGGCAAAATTTGGCTAATTCATAATCAATATTCGGTTCGATGTCTTCACGGCGGTCACGCAAGCCCGGTAACGCAAACGTCCACATATTGATACGGGCAAATAGGTCTTCACGAAATTTGCCCTCCTCCACTTGCTGCGCCAAATTACGGTGAGTCCCTGCAATTAATTGAAAATCACTGTGAATTTCTTCATCTGAACCATAAGGGAAAAAGCTTTTTTCTTCGATGGCTTTCAATAGCATTGCTTGTTCATCTAGCCCAAGCTCCGCAATTTCATCGAGAAATAAAATACCGCCATCCGCTTCTTTCAGTAATCCACGCCTTGGGTTGATTGCCCCTGTGAATGCCCCTTTTACATGACCAAACAGCGTTGACATAGCGTTATCACCACGCAAGGTAGCGCAGTTTACTTCCACAAAGCGCCCTTTAACTTGGTGGCGACTTTCACGTAGTTGATAAATTCGCCGAGCTAAGAAAGACTTCCCCGCCCCCGTTGGCCCATTGAGTAAAATCGGGGCTTTAGAACGCAGTGCGACACGTTCGATTTGCTCAATCATGGTATTAAATGCCGCGTTGCGGGTGGCAATACCCGATTTTAAAAACGAAACCTGCTGTTGCTGCTCTGTTTGGAAACGGCTGGTGATATGGGTATAACGGCTTAAATCAAGGTCAATCACGGTATGAATGCCGATAGGGTCTTTTTCTCGCCCTTTTTGGCTCGGTGAAGTTTGAATTAATTTGGCTGGTAAATAATGAGCTTCCGTTAATAAAAACCAACAGATTTGCACCACATGGGTACCCGTAGTGATATGTACAAGATACTCTTCATTATCAGTATCAAATTGATAATGCGAAGAAAAATCCAGTAATGAGGTATAAACCTCTTCAAAATCCCACGGGTCAGCAATATCCACCTCATGCAGTACCACTTCCGTATTGGGAGAAGCTTGTTCAATATCCTCTTTCACCCGGTGCGCCATGCCATAGTCATTCACCTGATGCAGTAATTCAAAACGACCAATATCCAAATCAGGCTGTTGGCAAAGACCAACGGTTGGCCGCCATTTTGTCCAGCGATTGGCTTTTTTGCCTCTTCTATCGAGTACTGTGCCCAATACACCAATCACAATCTTACGTTTCTTGCTCATAATATTTATATAAATTTATAAGTTACGATATAAAAAGATAATAAATAGCATAATCCATTTACCACGCCAATGTTACCCACTTTTCTCTTAATATTATTTTTTACTTATTTTTCAATGCAGTAAAATTATTTATTTCATTTTAAAAAAAGTTGGCACGCTTCTGGCAATACTATATTCATCCACTGCCGGAAATTGTATGAACTGCAAGTTCAACCGGTGCAGACATGGTGACTTAGCCACTACATGGTCTGTATGCCGCCGTCAGGAAGATACCTTGGTAATAGCCTAGCTATCAGGTTCGACTCCTGAAAAAAATACAAATCCAACTGTATAAAACTAAGCAGAAGTTAAGCTTAAAACCGCCACTCGAGAGCTTTGCCGAGTGATGAGCAGAAATTTAGACAGCCAATTTTGGCACTCTACTTTTCCCCTCACCACTTCGCTTTTTTCTTCAGTGCCGGATAAATATTGAAAAAGGAAAAATAATGAAAAAAATAAATATCGCTCAAGGACAAATCGCACTAACCTCAAAAAATGGAGATTTTAAACAATTACTGACTGCGGGTGAGCACCATTTAAACGATTGGTTCAATCGATTGACTGTGTCATTGTTCACACTTGATAACGAACCTATTGATGAAAAACTGGCAGACCACTTACGCCAATTTCACCCTGATTGGGTTGATGACCACTGTATTGACATCGCTTTGACTGATGACGAGATTGGTTTTATTTACTTGCACAATAGTTTGACAGAAATATTGCCACCAGCGACCCGTCGGTTGTATTGGAAAAATGGCAATAATTTAAAAGTGGAGCCGCAGTCGCTAGAAAATAGCGTTATTGACTCTGCATTCGTTGCACGTCTGATGGGTAAAAAACGCATTAAAGGCAATGAGTTGGCCTTGATTAGCCAAGTACCTGCATGGCATGTCGGTATGTTAAAAATTGATGGTGAGATACAAGATTTATTACAACCGGGAACTTACGGTTATTGGAAAATCAACCACAAACCGGAAGTTGAGATAATAGACACCCGTTTACAATCATTAGAAATTAGCGGACAAGAGATTTTAACCAAAGACAAAGTCACATTACGCATCAACCTGTGCGCCAACTGGCGCTATCACGATATTTTACTGGCGTTCTCAAAATTGAGTCAGCCTGTAGAGCATTTATATCGTGAATTGCAGTTTTCAATACGAGAAATCGTGGGGACTCGAACCTTAGATGAATTGTTAGAAAACAAGCAATTAATTGATGAACTGATGCTAACTCAAGTCGCGCAATGTGTGGCTGAATTTGGCCTAGAAATTGACAGTATCGGTGTAAAAGACATCATTTTACCGGGGGATATGCGCACTATTTTATCTCAAGTCGTCGAAGCCGAAAAATCGGCACAAGCTAACGTGATCCGCCGCCGCGAAGAAACTGCCGCGACTCGCTCACTGTTAAATACCGCAAAAGTGATGGAAAACAACCCAGTTGCATTGCGTTTAAAAGAACTTGAGACCTTAGAAAGTATCGCACATCGAATCGACCAAATTTCCGTTTACGGTGGATTAGATCAAGTATTAAACGGATTGGTAAAAATTAAGGAATAACAATGAATAACAATAACTTTAATCAATTAATTCAAGAAAATGGCGTACCTGTAAAAATGTGGACCAACGGCGTGCCTGTGGATCCTAAAGCGGTAACCCAGTTACAAAATACGGCCAAAATGCCATTCATTTTTAAACACCTTGCCGTTATGCCTGATGTACATGTCGGGAAAGGTTCAACCATTGGAAGTGTGATCCCAACCAAAGGGGCCATTATTCCTGCGGCGGTTGGTGTGGATATTGGTTGTGGGATGATTGCGGTAAAAACGTCCTTAACGGCATCAGATTTGCCGGATAGCTTACAAAACATCCGTTTTGCTATTGAGTCGGCGGTTCCGCACGGTCGAACTACACATCGACATGGACGTGATAAAGGGGCTTGGCATCGTACACCAGATATTGTCGATACCCACTGGGCACACTTGGATGAAGAGTTCAAACGTATCTGTGATAAGTACCCAAAACTGCGTGGAACCAATCATTACAACCACTTAGGAACATTGGGAACGGGAAACCACTTTATTGAACTGTGTTTGGATGAACAAGACCGCGTGTGGGTAATGCTACATAGCGGGTCACGTGGTGTAGGAAACGCGATTGGTAATCTGTTTATCACATTAGCGCAAAAAGATATGCAACAGCATATCGCCAATTTGCCGGATAGAGACCTCGCGTATTTCGAAGAAGGAAGCGTGCATTTTAATGACTATATGGAAGCGGTAGGTTGGGCGCAGGACTTTGCTCGCCATAACCGTGAAGTGATGATGCACCGCGTTCTGGAAGCACTATCACGCGAAATTCCAAAACCGTTTATCACAGAGCAAGAAGCCGTAAATTGCCATCATAACTATGTGCAAAAAGAACAGCACTTTGGTGAAGAGGTACTGGTAACCCGAAAAGGTGCCGTGTCGGCTCGAAAGGGCCAAATGGGGATCATTCCAGGGTCTATGGGAGCCAAAAGTTTTATCGTGCGCGGTTTAGGTGACGAAGAAAGTTTTTGCTCCTGTAGCCACGGCGCAGGCCGTGTAATGAGCCGAACAGAAGCCAAAAAACGTTTCTCAGTCAGCGACCAAAAAATGGCGACCGCCCATGTTGAGTGCCGAAAAGACAGTGATGTGATTGACGAAATACCGATGGCGTACAAAGACATCGACGCAGTAATGGCTGCGCAATCATCACTGGTTGAAATTGTTCATACCCTACGCCAAGTGGTGTGTGTGAAAGGGTAAGCTCAAGTATTAGAATATAGGCTATATCTTACATGATAAGGCCTATATCTTATAAGTTAACCAGTGGAATGAGAAATAGCTTTATCAAATTGTTCTTTGTAAGATTTTTGAGTTCTTTTTACAAACGCCAAATAATCAATATGTTCTATTTTATCTATTTGCTTATTCACTAGGCGATTAATATCATCAAAGTTTTGGACATTAAATTTTTTATGCTCACTACCAATAGCTATGCTATTAATTGCGCCACAAATGATGTTAAGCAATTTCATTTTTTCATTAGTAAAAAGAATACTATCTTTTTTAAAGTCTTGAATTGATTGGGGACAGATAGTAAATGAAGTTGAATTTACCCACTCATTTTGAGTATTCTGAAAAGGATTTAACCATTGACCATGAGCGACTTTATTTCGATTTCTAATGACAGGTGCTAAATGCCCACTAATCCATGTTTTTATCCGCTCATATATCGTAAAAAGGATAATTCCTAAGCTATCTTCATTAGCATCTTCTTCAAACTGAATATTTGCATTCTTTTTAACCGCTATTGCAAGAGCAGTTAACCATCTTTGTTCCAAACTATTTTGGTTGTATATAACGCTACGTTCATGTTCTGTAAAGACACTTTCTTCATAAATAAGCACATGCAATCTAGCTTCACACCATACGGATAATAACATTGAATACAAACGAGTGAATGTTAAAACATCGTCTTGTATATTCTGATACGCTGAAGACGCTATTGCTTTTCTTAACTGCCCTTCTACATGACGCAATCCATTGCCAACCTGCTCGAAGTTTTGTCGGTGATATTCCCTTATTTTACCTATATACGAGGATGGGTCACAGACATAAAGGGAGTCTACCCTGCGTCTTATTTCAGTCAATGTTCCCTCCCCTATAGACTATATAAAATCCTGATGCCAAAACAGTTTTAATATATTAAACAGTTTTGGCATCCAGGATTCGAACCATGGACCTCCTAAAAAATAGGCGTGCAACCTTACACCAATGCCCCATAGTGATATTAAATCTATGTTTCAAATTTTCAATACGAGAACTTGATCACTGCAAAGCGCTTCGCAAATATATTGAGTAAACTAATTTTTTCAAGAAAAAGACCATCAGAACATTTTTGATGGTCTTTTTCTTTAATAATATTAAATAATTAACAATAAAGCTTATTGCCACCTAGATTTTTATAAATGAGAGTTTGGATCCTGTGTATGATGTAATACCGCCAGCACTTCAATGCCTTCAAGCACTTTTCGATAATAAATAATATGGCTTTCAACAGGGAAGCTAAAGACGCCCAAATACAAATCTTCACTACGATCACGACCAAGGGATGGCTGTCGGGCAAGTATGTCTGTCATTGTTACTCGTAATGAGTTGGCATAAGCTTCGGCAACATTAACTCCCCAACGACGCATAGAATAAAGCTTGATTGAGCGGATATGCTCTCTTGCTTTATGAGTAAACCTAACGCTCATCCTTAAGCCTTATTTTCAAGTTCGTCCATGGTTAGCGGGGCAAATACATCATCAATGCTATGAAATTCACCGCGTTCTGCTTGTGCAATAGACTCCGCCAAAACCGTTTTTAGGCTCTGTAATTTTAATTGCATAAGCTGGTCATATTCGTCCGGAGAGATAACAACAGCAACACGTTTACCGTGCTTGCTTATTTCAACAGGTGCACGTTGAACTTTCATCAATAAATCACCAAATTGATTTTTAGCAACTTGTGCTGAGATAGTTTCCATACATCACCTACAATATAAAGTAGCTTGAATATCCATTATAGCTAAAATGGCTTAAACTACCAATATTTCAAAAATATCGTTCATCTTGAAACGACCATTTTTTAGACAAAAAAATAGACCATCAGAACATTTTTGATGGTCTTTTTTCAAAGGCAATGTCAAACACGAAAGAAAAACGGATTTATCGCCAGTTCGGGTTTTTGATAATGGAATATTTACCCGCACCTAAAAATGCCAATGCGATACCACTCAAGAAGAAATACACAATACTTTCAATCGCCCATGCACCTGTTTTATCAAGCACGAATGTTTTATCTAGCCCAATCATCAGCCATGCAATCACCATAGTGAAGGCAACTAATAATGCAGATGGGCGAGTTAAAATCCCTAAAATAATGAAAATAGGCGCAACAACTTCACCTAAAATTGTTCCATAAGCGATAAATTCAGGTAAGCCATAAGAAGCTAGCAGCGCTTTAATACCACTCGCCCCTGTCATTAATTTACTCATACCATGAAATAACATGAGCCCACCGACGGAAAGACGCAATAACAACCTGCCAGCATCTTCATGGGACAACAAACGATTTAATAAATTGACCACTTTATACCCCCTATGGATATCCAAAAACATCATTAAGTAGTATGACTTAAAAATGCATTATGGCTTAGAAAGGTAAAGTAAGAATCATTTTAATTTGCATTTCTTATAACTAAATCAATTTTCATTTAATTAAATTTTGTTAACTTTTCACCCATTCAAATATTACGTTTAATTAACCATTAAAAGGTCAAATATACTGAACAATATTATATACATGACCTTACAGTAACCAGCGCTAATTCCGTTAATGCGTTATAAAACGGGCTACATGTTGTTCGATTTAATTGCTGAGAAAACTGGGGTAACCAACTCCCCAAATGGCCATTTAGCAATTCTTTTAATGCTGCCTCCCTGACTTGTGAAGCCAAAACTGCCGCTTGAAATAACATTAAACCAACATGGTCAGAAGGCTCTGGATAACGCGTCTGAATTTTTAAACGCTCTCGTTGTAAAAACTCGCTCAGCGCCAGTGTCGAAGAGCCCTGTAATACGCCTTCAGGGTCGAGGTATACCGAGCCCCATGGCGGAGCAGGTAATGCTTCAGGCCCAATAAATAAATTTGTCCACTGAGTATGCAGCGTCGCTATTTCGATGCTTAGCGATGCCGAGATGCGTTCGCTAAGCTGAGTACTGATTTTACAAGGCCACTGAGATGCAAAGTCATTTAGCTTGAAGAAACTTATCGCATAATGGCTTGCATCATCATTTGGAGAAAATAAATAGCAAGTGCCTAAGATATTAAACGCTGCTGCATAGTGTGAAAAATGGATCATAAAAAAGGTAATTTCCTAAGCGATAAACTGTTATTTATTTACAGATGAATAGTATAGAAACAGTAACGCAGCATAAATTCAGCAATTATGGCAGCCGCAAAACCCACCACTAAATACCCTTTGCTGCTCGAAGTCATAACCCCACTCGCGGTTTGTCGCATATGACGAAATAATCCATATCCCAATAAAATCACCGCCAGTATTCCAACTACCCAGCTAGTGATACGCAGCGACCAAATCCTTTGGTAAGCATGAATAGAGTCGATAGGAAATGTAATCGATTCATTATGATAACTCGTGCTAACTAAGTAATTTTCATAGATCGGCTGATAAACTAAACGGATTAATAAGCTAATGCCAATAACCGCCCATAGCACCCATAACCCACACGTTGAGACTTGAGCCGCTGGCGATCCTGCATGAAAACGCAATAACAAATTGATTAATAAATAATACCCAGCAGCTCCCGCAGTTAACATCGTGCCGTAGAACATCAAATAAGTATTATCATTCATCCACGTTAACATTGATGTATAACGATAAATTGAAGCCATGGCATACACATCACATAACCCAGCAATGATAGCCAAACCAAGCAGCAGAAATGACAATTCCTTTTTGAACCATAGCCACAAAAAAGTCAGCCCAAGAAAAGCAAAATAGGTCGCAGTGAAAACCACTTCACGGCTTAGCCACGATGAAAAGATATTCAACAAAGAATTAGGCGCATTCAAAGGAACCCCTAAGTGGGTGATTGAAGACAATAAACCTACCCCCGCAAATACACAGGCAACAAACACGTATTGCTGCAAAAATTGTGTATTCGTTTTATGAGGTAAAGCCGCTGATAATTTTTTTGCGAAAAGCGCTAACATCACACTCAACCCGATGGATGTTTGCATTAAAAATGTGAATAATAACAATGGCCACTCATTCATTTGGCTTCTCCTTGTGAGTTTTGAGTGCGGCCAGCCCCAAGATGTGGGTGGATCACTAAATTGGGATGCGTAATCGATGAGTCCGGTAACCCACGGACATCCGCCAGCTCGCCATAACGTTGTCTGAGTTCATCTATTGGGCCGAACTGAATGGCCCCTAATGGGCACGTGGCGACGCAGACGGGTTGCTCCCCTTTTAGTTGCAGGTCGATGCAAAAATCACATTTCGACATTTGCTTGGTTTCAGGGTTCATTTGTGGTGCGCCATATGGGCAAGACCAAGCGCAAGTTCCACAACCTACGCATTTGTCTGTATTGACCATCACGATGCCATCCCCTTCACGCTTGTGCATCGCCGTTGTCGGGCAGTTTTTCACACACATTGGGTCGGCGCAGTGGTTACATGAGATGGATAACGTATAAGCAAAGACGTTATTCACCAGTCCTCCCGTACCATTTTCAATAAACTCACCACCCGCGACTTCATATACGCGACGATATTTGCGCCCGACATCGAGATTATTTTTATCTTTGCACGCCACTTGGCAAGCTTTACAACCTGAGCAACGTGCAGAATCAATATAAAAACCAAGCTGTTTGCTGCTTACAGCGGGATAAACGTGAAATTTACTCATGCTTTGCTTACCTCCACCAATAAGGTTTGATGGGCATTTCCATGTGCCATCGCCGTGCTACGGGCCGATGTTAAAACGTTAGCGCAACCGCCTTGGTCAACGCCATTTTCGTCAGGTTGCCACCATGCTCCTGCTTGTAAAGCCACCACTCCGGGCATAATCCGCTGGGTGATTTTGACGGGCACCATGGTGATACCGCGGTCGTTATTCACTTTGACGCGCTCTCCATCCGTAATATTTCGTTTTTTGGCATCAATGGGGTTGATCCACAACTCTTGGCGCTGTACCTCTTGTAGCCACGGGTTAGCAAATTGCGTTGAATTGGCACGGTTACGGCCTTTCCAAGTAATCAACTGCAATGGATATCGGGAAACAAGTTCATCTTCAGGCCCTTCAATGGCAGGCACATAATGGGATAACGCAGGGATATCCACATCATTACGTTCATAAAGACGCTGAGAGAAAATCTCAATTTTTCCTGATGGCGTTTCAAACGGGTTATTATCGATATCGTTAATATTTTTCTCAAAAGCGACATGCCCAACATGGGGTTTGTGCTTTAACAAATGACGGCGTTTAACCAGCAGCTCATCAAAAGTTGGAATGCCATCTTCTGGGCGTTTCTGATGGGCATCATTGACTAAATGCTCGATCCACTGTTTTTCTGTACGACCTTCACTGAATTTCTCGCCAACGCCGAGTTTTTCAGCGACCTCTCGCAACCACTCATAGTCACTACGCCGCTCAAATTCAGGCTCAACGACTTTTTCCGATAAAATAATATAGTTGCCAGTTCCCCATGTTCCCCCCACATTCCAGCGCTCTAAAAAGCTGGTTTCAGGCAATAAAATATCGGCATACTTGGCGCTGGGTGTCATGTATAAGTCACTGTAAACGATAAACTCAACTTTACTTTCATCTTCCAGAACTTTAGCAGCATGCAAAATATCGGGGTTCTGGTTAGTCATATAGTTACCCGCTAACGAAAAAATCATTTTGATTTCCGTATCGAGTTTTTCCGCGTTTTTTAAACCGTTATCTGGCGTAACTAATGCTTTATCTTCACAAGCTTGCACCCAATTGGTGATATTGATTTTCGCTTTAACTGGGTTTTCAAATAGGCTCGGGCCCGCTAACGTTTTACGTAAATCAGGGGTCACAGCCATGCCATAGCCCGCAGCCCAGCCCCCTTTTACGCCTACATTTCCGGTAATTGTGGCTAACAGAGTGGCCCCTCTGGCGGAACGTTCACCACAGATGTGACGTTGAGGCCCCCAACCTTGCATTAAGGCCGCCGGTTTTGTATTGGCATATTCGCGAGCCAGTTGACGAATGGTATCAGCGGGGACTTTGGTGATAGGTTCTGCCCATTCAGGAGTTTTCACCACACCATCTTTTTTCCCCATTAAATATGCCACTAATGACTCATTTTCAGGGATGCCGTCGGGCATCTGGTGCTCATCAAAACCAATAGTGAATTTGTCGATAAAAGATTGATCATGCAGGCCTTCGCTGATGATCACATACATCATGGCATCCATCATCGCATTATCTGTTGTCGGCAAAATGGGGATCCACTGATCCGCTAATGACGATGCGGTATCCGAGTAACGTGGGTCAACAACAATAAATTTGGCGCCATTTTTTTTCATTTTTTGGAAATAATGATTCGTATGACCAAAAATGGTTTCGTTCGGGTTATGTCCCCACAGGATCACCAATGGCGTATTTTCTAATGTATCTAGCGTGCTACCACTTGCTGACGTGCCATAGGTATAAGGCGTAACCGCCATGGTATTGCCATTGCTCACTGAGTGGTAATTTTCTAAAAAACCACCCGTGATATTAAACAGCCGACGCAACATATTGGCACCGGAGAAAATTCCCCCTGTTACCCCAGTGCTGAGGCTAACAAAGCGCGATGCAGGGCCATATTGGGCGTTGATACGCTGCATGTTGTCAGCAATCAAGGTTGTCGCTTCTTCCCAGCTAATTCGCTCAAAGCGCCCTTCTCCACGTTTGCCCACTCTTTTCATTGGGTATTTCAGGCGATTTGGGTGATAGACGAACTTCCGGTAACTGCGGCCACGCACGCAAGCACGCATGATGGGCATCTCTTCGTCTAAATCGGCATCTGGACGGGTGCTAATTCGTGTCACCACACCTTCTTTAACGTGTGCTCGAATATCACATTTGCCACCACAGTCAAAACTACTGCAGGTGGAGACCACTCGCTCACCTTCATTTTGCAGCGTTGTGGTTGGGATGATATTCGGGTTTTCTGCTGTCGATGCAACAGTATTTGTCGCAATAAATGGGACAGCCATGAGCGCAGAGCTGCCTTGAATAAACCGACGACGGGTTAGGGGTTCAATCAGACTCTCACTACCCGCCTGATCATAATAATTTTCCATGATAACTCTACCTCTGGCATACATTAGGTTGCCGCGATAGGGTAAACATTTCCCTGTTTATCAACTTTCGAAAACCTGCCAAACACATTGGAATTTCAGCCAACCACGGAAAACATGTGGTTATATCAATAAAAATTGCCTATATTCAGAAAATAGATAATAACTTTTGAATCTCAGCCAAGAAAAATTCCTATGCGAAATATTCCTCTGAAAACTGTCGATGCAACTCCGCGTGATGTTTTAGCTATCGGAACAGACTATTTACCAAACGTGCTGCTTGATTCTCACGTTCACCGCCGTGCCCAGTTTCTATATGGTGCGACAGGCTTGATTGAAGTGAGTACCGCAGATGGCGAGTGGGTCATACCGCCTGATAGTGGTGTTTGGATCCCCTGTAATACGCCCCATGAAACGCGCATGTTGAATGTCAGTACGCGTAGCTTATACATTGAGCCCAAAGCCGCTCCACGTAGGGGAAACAAATGCGAAGTACTCAGGGTTTCCCCCTTACTTCGTCAGCTATTGCTTGAAGCAGTTGATACCCCAATTGAATATGATTTAAATGGCCGTGATGGTGTGATGTACCAATTGATTTTGCATGAAATTGCGCAGGCAGAACCCCTACCTTTCTATGCCCCAATCCCACGGGATGAACATTTAGCCCAATTGTGCCGAGAATTCCTAAAAGCGCCACAAATCACCTCATTACCACAGGAGTGGGCGGCAAAACTACATAAAAGTGAGCGCTCATTTAGCCGTTTTTTTGGTGCTCAAACGGGGTTATCTTTCTCTGACTGGCGGCAGCAAGCTTGCTTATTAAGTGCGATTACCCATATTTCTGCAGGTAAATCCATTACTGAGGTCGCATTTGATTTAGGCTACAGCAGCGTTGGGTCTTTTTCGACCATGTTTAAAAAATGGTTAGGGCAAAGTCCATCCAGTTTTATTCAGAGAATTAGTGGATAACACCTAACCATTCAAAAATTCAATTTAGTCAAATGTGGCAATTAACCATGCAGACCCTTGATAACTTCCTGCGTCTGCATTATTTCCTTGAATACGACTACGAATATAAATAGTGCGATTTGAATGAATTCCCACACGAATATCTGTACCTGTCGCACCGGTTTGTTCATCCACAATGTCTAACTTACTGTAAATCGTTCTATTTGAAGCATCTTTCATTGGCAAGCGCTTTTGTGGGTCGCCATCTGTCACATAGTCTAACCGTAACCTTACCTTCGTTAAGGCAGCAAATTTGCACGTGTATCTGATACTTTCCGTCACCAAGCTATCGTAATGAATACTACTTAATTGACCGTGTCGCAAATTAACGGTGCTAGCCTGCCCAGAGCTCGTTTGCGTGGAGCACATTGCTTTCACATTTAACTGAGAAGCGGCAAGACGCATTGGCACTGTTGAGTCAGATAAAGGCCAGCTATCAAAGGGTGGCACTGCTTTAGGCTCAGTAAAAGCGCGAACATAGCCCGCTAAATCCATTGCAGGAATAACCAGTTTTCCATCAATAATTTGCTCATTAATAAAAAATGTAATAGTAACTGGAAATTGACTGGTAAACTCTTGGGCAGCCCTAACAAGCCCCACATAAGCATATGAGCACATTCCTGCATCAATATTTATCCAATTCATTATCGGGGTTTCCACCGTCATCACTAAATTGTTATTGATCCGGTAGGCTGTTTTTCCATCAATCGTGACTCCCGCAGAAGCTACATACATAAACAAACGATGAAATGCCTGTGATGAATGAATTCTTGTATTGCTGCTCCCCCATCGTCTCCCAACACAATCAACCAAGCCAGACACACTCACTTGAGCACTATTACCATCAATAACAATAGGGTTTCCTACACGATAATAATTTTTGCCATCAGAACCAACTCGTGCAACGGGTTCAATAACACTATTACTATCGATCCGAATTGAATAACCTGAATTGGAATTTTGTATTCGAGATGCATAATCTGCATGAGCATTCATTCCATACAAACTAAGAATGGCCACCAGAAAATACATTGATAAGCTAGATGGTTGTTTAAAAAACTCTCCCTTAAAAAATAAGGGAAATGGTATTTTCACCATAGAGCTAGAAACCGCCTGAAACAGGATTTGAAAATTAGACATAACCGATATTACCGCCTTAATAGTAAGTGACCGAAATCATGGCAATAGCACTAAATTTTCCAGCACGGAGTTGGCTCGCTGGTAGGGTATTGACGAGCTCAGCTTGTAAAATAATTCGCTGTAAAGTGGCATCTATTTGTTCTGGAAATATTTGTTGAATTTGATTAACTTCAAGTGGATGAGCCACACCACCAGTTATATTATTGATATTAATGCCAAGGCCATCAGTACTAGTGGATAAAATACTTTTTCCTTGATAAACCATAGTGTTACTATTTTTGGGGTTAATCATAATACCGAGTGATTTATTCCAATTACAGCCAGTTAAATACAATGGAAATATATGGGATTGGGAAATATCATCAGAGTTATGCGGTATATTAATCACCCCAAAATTGATTTTTAACGGTGTACTGTTATCTTCGCTACGCAGGTGGCAGGCTGGGTCGACTAACGTCGCGCTCACATCGATTAAAACATCCGACTTAGACATAAATGGGAGGAATAAAAAACACAAAACAAATTTAGATAACCAATTGATTGTATTCATTACTCATACTCCAATGAAAAAGTCGCTGAGCTTGAGAAAACCCCTTTTTTTGCTTCATTCAACGGATTTTTACGCACAAATACACCAAATTCCAATTGTTGACTCCCATCCGTAACCGTAACAGGTGTTACCTCAATCGATTTATCCCAAGTAACAAATGCGCCTTGCTTATCAACTACACCAAGCAGTACACCACTACTTCCATCCGTTCCAAGGTAATTCCCTCCCTCTACAGTGACTTGTTTTGGGCTTTTCCAGGTAATCTTAATCATCTTATTAAGGTCGGCTTGGCTGCATTTTTCAATCGTGATAAAAAATGGTGTTATATCACTAGGAATATTGTCATTAATCGACTTCAAACGTATATTTTCAATTTTTACCCGCTTATTGATGGAATCAGCCGCTAACTGACAGGTTTTGTTGACTAAAATGCCACTAAATTCCACATCTAGGCTTTCCTTACTCCAACCAAAAATAGGAACCACAAGGCTTAAAAGTAAAATTGCCTTACTCATAAACCACCTCCAACCGTAATAAATTCGATTTATGCATTGAAACAGGTGGGTGAATAAAATTATTACCGTTTAATAAATTCATTTTCTCTATGGCCGTAACATTTCCATTCTGCACATCATAGAAGCGTATTTGTGCGGGCGTTGTTTGCGTTTTATCCGCAGAAAATGCACCACCTGTACCACATTGAGTCAACATCACCGCTGAGGTTGATATTTTTAAGTGGCAAGGCGAATTGAATAATCGAGCGCTCACTTCTAACCATCCACTATTTAAATCTTCATAATGTGATTCATTCACCGCAGTATGATTTAAAAGTCCGTTCGCTGAAGCCATCACTCCTATCATGCCACTGATGAAAAATAGACCAATAAGCATATGCTTTATCAATGCATTACTCCTTCTATTATTGATGCTAGGCGTATATCCCCCTCAGCTAACTAATATTCATCCACCACTGTGCAAACGTCTTGTTGGCAATGAAAAGCCAAAGTCGGTTTTCCGCCATAATCGTTGATATAGGTTAAATGAGGTCTTGTTAGTGGCTGGGAAATAAACTCTTGAGTCGATTTAGGCGGCACCATCACCACTTCAAATTGGCTTTGTTCCGACTGTTTTTGGTTATTACCCAAGCCAATAACCGTCAAATTGAAAGGAGTTGAATTATTGAGCTGATACCCTTTATTCGTTTTCATTAATGTGACCTTATGTGCCCAGTTTGTTTCTGACTTGGCTAAAATGGACGGAGGTCGATAAAAAAGCTTCACTCGCGATTGCAAAGCAATTTGTAAGGTATTCGCATCATGAGATTTAGGCGGGACTTCTCGCAAATTAAAATAAAATACGGATTCCCTATCTTGCGGTAACTGACTAAATAAAGGCGTCAGACTCAAGCGAACTAAGCTTTGGCTATTCGGCTCTACGCGTTGTAGTGGCGGCGTAGCCAATAACGCTCCTTTTGTTAGCTTCTTACCTTGTTGGTCTTCAATCCAGCTTTGTGCGAGATACGCCTCTTCTGGGTTATCATTAGTTATCTTGATATTAATCGATTTCACATCCCCAGGAAAAATAATCCGAGTTCGATCCAGGGTCACTGCTGCGTAGGTATTAAATGATAATATAGGTATGACAAGCAGTACTCTCACAATCCATTGATAACAAATATCTAACTTCCACATAATTAGCCTCACAATCATTTACTTGATGATGAATAAACTGAACGGACCGCTTTGGCTGAAGAGCATGGCAGCAACAACAAATCCGTAAGCTCATTTAATTTTTCAGGTAGAGATAACTCGCACTGTGGCTGGTTATTCCAATACAACGACAACTTTTCTTGAGGTGATACCCCCACTAGCCACGTCACACCGCCTTCACCCACTAGCCCTACTTCTTGGTTATTTTTATTACGTACACTGGCGCCAAAAGGTGGGTGCTTTCCATCTGACAAAGCAAAAACAACAAATAATTTATGCCCCTTCATCACCGATAAGCTGCGATAGCCTATGGCACCTTTGGTTAACGTAATATCTGTCGAGGGATCGAGGCTTTCGATATCATCGGGTAACTGGCTGGTATTAATTGAAGCTGTTGATTTTCGATAACTATTCACATTGGGAATAACAGCCAACCCAAATGCATTGGTTTTAATCACCCCATTATCGAGAGGAATACCGCTCACGTCGGGGGTTTCAACCATAAGTCGTGTATCACCGTGCGCTGATCGGTGCAATGCCGCCCCTTTCGAGGTTAATGTAAGCCCGCCATTGATTGACCCGCCAATGCTGTGGTATTGATCAGGCACATAGCTCGCATTTATAGATGTACTTGCTTGAGAGATATCTCGTGAATAAAAGCCACTCAAACTCACTTGATTATCAATATGTTGGCCGTGGTTATAACCAACATTGATATTGTAATTATCTTGTTCCCCATAACCACTATAGCCAACCTGATGATTAAATTGATTATTACCCGCTGACCGTGAGTAGAGTTCAGAAAATGTGATGCTATGACCGCGGAATAATGGTACTGTGAGATAGAGATTAATTGCATCTTCTTCATTGCCATTGTCTCGTTCAGTACGAGTTGCTGATAATGATAAATTTGCGGCATTCTGGGACAGAAGAGGAAAATTTAAAGGCGCATTAATGTATAAACCGTATTGCGTTTGTGAGTCGTGCTGCCAATAAGTACTATATTGATAATTAAGAGAAATATTAAAATCATCAAAATATTTATTTAAATATAATTGATAATTTTCTTTTGCTGCCTGAGTACCATAACCTATTCTCTCTTCATCCATAAATTGCGTTAGTGTTCGGTATTCTTTGTCGGCAAAACGGTAGCCTGCAAAGGTAATATCTGTGCGTAGCTCATCGAAAGATTTTGCGTAATTAACGCGATAAGAGCGGCCTTGGCGTCTTTTATCTGAAAAATCGGCAAAAGATTGTGTGATATCAAAAGAAACCGCGCCTATTGAAAAAAGATCCCGTCCGATCCCTAATGCTGCACTTTGGTAATAACCATTAAGTTGAGTTCCTCCATATAATGACCATGCATTTGAAACACCATATGATAATTCACCACTTACAACAGGCTCACCTGTCAAATGCCGATTGTCATAACGCGTCTTTCCCATTGCGACTTTATAAATAACGCGTCCGGGACGTGTTAAATAAGGTAACGAAGCTGTACTAAGACTAAACTTGCTCTCCTCCCCATTTTCTTCACGCACAGTCACATCTAATACACCACGGATCCCACTATCAAGTGTTTGAATACGAAATGGTCCAGGAGGCACTGCCGTTTCAGAAATAATGCGTTCTTGGCTGCGAACAATTACAATCGCATTAGTATTTGCAACACCAATAATTTCAGGTGCATACCCCACTAATTTAGGCGGTAGCATGCGGTCATCACTTTCTAAAGAAAAACCAGTATATTGCCAAGATTCAAAGATATCCGAATAAAAATAATTTTCTCCCAACGTAAAGATTGAGGCACTATCTTTCAATGAAGTAAATGCATAAAGACGAGTAAAATCAAAGTCATGTTTTTCTTGAGGATAATCACCCCGTTGCTTCTGATAAGATGTACTGTAATCACCACGTAGGCGCCAAGCCCCCCAATTTACCCCAGTGATTCCATTACTTGATAAATAGATTTGCCGATTACTATTCGTTTCTTTGGTTGCAGAAATATTCGCATTGTAATCAATAAATGCGCCACCTATTCCTTCTTCCCATAAATTAGCAGGAACCCAGTAAGGGTCGCGATATTCCATCCATATTTGCGGAATAGTCATTTTCAGCGATAAGGTGCTGAGCTCTATGGCTGTTTGAACGCCTGATAGCGCAGAAAAATCGAGGCATTTTCCACTATGAGAAAGTGTCACTTTCTCCATCGCAGAACGCTTTAACCCAATTAACTCAAGGATATCAGGAGGAATACAAATAGTTTGTGTCGCTTGGGCTGATTCACCTGCAATTGGCTTATTTTCATAAACGGAGATATTACGGGGTGCCCCTAAACGTTGCCCATTAACAAAGAGAGTAAAAACATAATCCCCCGGTAGCGTATACCCTGCTACCGAAAACTGGCTCATATCAATATTTTGCATATCATCTGCATCTAAAACATCTGTATTAAATTCAGTTGCAAATGCTTTCCATCCTATAAAACTCGGTAACAGAAAAGCAATGAGCCAAGCTAGCTTCAATTTTTCGTTAGTTTTGAACACCATGCTCTATACCATCCTAGCTATACCAGATTAAATGCAATAAGAGTTCATCTTCAAAATGAAGCTCATAAAAACATATTCTTCGTGCGTGTTATTGGTAATCGATGAAAAAGCGGATCAGCCCGTAATAATGGCCCGCTTGAATCGGCTGTCCGGTTAATTCCAAACGTAAGAAATAGCGAAGGAAAAGGCTGTATCCTGATTTATCTTGATACAACACATTGTCAGATAATGAATAAACCTTATTAGGCTGTAATCGTATTTTTGAATTGTCTAATACCGATACGCCTAGCCCTTCGGAAGCACCTTGTAGCGTAAAAGCATCAATATATTGCGCACTTTGGCCGACAAAGCGTATTTTCCATGTTTTTAGGTCAATGGTTGAATAAGCACTACCACAATCTTGTAGCTCAATAATAAAAGGCTGATCATGCATTTCTCTTTGCAAGCTATTTGACAAAAAAGCGAGAGCCAAAGAAGAAAAATCAATAGTTTGATAGCGATTTTTCAACGTTATTGAACACGGCGCATCGATAACACTGCCTTTAAGTAATGTTCTTGCATTGACGTTGTAGGGCTTAATAATTTTGGGGTCTGCATATGAGTGAATACTAAAAATAAGCATTATCGACAAGACTATTATATTCATAACCCTTTGATAACTAACCATGCCCCCCCCTCTAGCGAATCAATATTTAACCACCAGTCAATTCTGGCGGTTAAACCATTTAGTTATTGATAGGTAATACGAAAGTTTGTTACTGCGCTGAACTTACCTTCCGATACACTTTTCGTTGTATCAACAGCTTTTGCTAACGCTTTGAAAGATAATACGTTATCTCCTTTTTTATTGATGATACGTGAAAGCACATCTTTAGCTTTTCCAAACTCAAATCCATCAATACCAATTCCTACATTGTTGGTATTACCCGCAGAAGTAGAAAGTAAAGTATTTGCTGCATCCGCATAGCTTTGCCCTGTAAACACTAATTCCATTGATTTAACAGCAATAGGTTTTCCAGCTGTATCAATATCAAAGTCAGTGAAATCACACCCAGTAAATTCAATATTAAATTTCACCTCAGCCACGCGACCATTTTCCAATGCTCGACGAGATAATTGTCCAAAATCAATAACTTGCTTTAGTGAGGATTGCGCTATATTACAAGGAGTACTAACAACGACACCTTCGAAATCAACTGTACCTGTGTTGTCGGCAGCAGAATTTGTTGAAAAAATACCAGCTATTAATGCAGTAAAAATAAATAACCGAGATGATTTTGATAAATAGGGTGCAATATTTAATTTGGTAAATTGCATATATTTTTCCTTTCAATTAAAAAATTAAACTACAATAAATACGCCATTAAATATTCAATAGCGTAAATCTAATTTCGATATTTAATTCAATTAAAGAGGACATAAAACTAAGCATCACCATATGAGTGATTTTTTACTCCAACCACATACCCAATTGAAAATTATCTTTTTTTTGATTCCCCATAATAGTAGAAAAGTGATCTTTCGATGAGATTAAAAAATTCATTTTGTATTCTTATATCTGCAATTTCATTCGAATGATTCACTAGGACTTTGAAAAAAAATTCTAGCCAATTTCTTTCTAATACGCCCAAAAGAGTATTCAATACTTCAACATTAATACCTGTTTCCCCTCTCTCATAACGAGAAACCTGTTGTTGACTTATTTTTAGTATTTTAGCTAGTTGGTACCCTGTTAATGATTTATCAATTCTGGCTTGTCTTAAAAATAACCCAACATCCCGACGTAATAACGCATTTGTTTTTATCATATTAATTCCAATGAATAAAACTCCCATGTGAAATTTTAAATGACTCGTTACGAACTTAAGAATCAGTTTATTTTTACATCTAATAAAAATAGAGAATAATTTAATTTAAATATAGGTTTATTAATTAATTCTGTAAATACGTTTGTATCGATCGAACTTATATAATTTGATAGCTATTTCCTATTAAATTATATAACCCATGTAATATAACTTAGATGCACACACAATAAATATTAAAAATCAAAAGGTTAAAGACAAATAAATCAAGATAATAGCAAGACGAATTAATTAAATATAAAAATATTAACATGCAGAAAATAACGAAATTAAAAGAATAAATTAAAGCTTCTAATTAAAATAAATCAATCCACTGGATTTACACAAAAATAGAGTTAAGCAATAAAGTCAATACTAAAGCTCATAAATAAAATAAAGATAATCATCAATTACTATTTAATTTAATATTATTATATTAAGTTATATCCTCAAACGTTAATATAAGAAAAATTAAAAATAGAATATCCACTTACTGCATTCTTTATGCATTAATAGCATTTATTATTTAAATACCTAACACCTTGTTCAAATATCCGTTAAAGTAACGTTAAAAAGGACTCCAAAATGATAGCAAAGTTTTATAGTTACCAACCACAGCAGGGTCACGGGCTACCCCATGATCCTATCCCATCACTCATTGGTCCTAGACCTATTGGTTGGATATCAACCTGTGATAGTAAAGGTAGAACCAATCTAGCTCCTTATAGTTTTTTCAATATTTTCAATTATTCACCACCTATATTGGCCTTTTCGAGTGTTGGTAAAAAAGATTCAGTAACTAATGCCATCGAAACAGGGGAGTTTGTTTATAACCTTGCTACGCTTTCACTCGGTGAACACGTAAATATGAGTAGTGCCACACTCGCACATGGTGAAAGCGAATTTGTATTAACGGGGCTATCCACCCTCCCTTCAACACTCGTTTCACCGCCTCGTATCGCTCAAACACCCGTTTCAATGGAATGTGTTGTCACACAATATCAGCAACTTAAACGGGCAGATGGGCAACTATTGGATACTTGGATGGTGATGGGAGAAGTCGTCATGGTGCATATTGATGAATCAGCCTTGAATAATGGCTTATATAATTGTGCTAGCCAGAAACCACTATTGCGTGCTGGAGGGCCAGCTGATTACTATTGGATTGAACAGCAGCAAAACCTCAAAATGTATCGACCTAAGTGACCATAAATCTGAGTAATAAGTCTCCTCCATAAGTTTATTACTCAGATATGTTACCTTTATGGATAAAATTTACAGATTAACCGCTCACTACTTGTTGGATAAGAAAAATGTGCCGTAATTAAATCAAACTGCGTTTCAGATGTTTGAAATGGGTTTTCCCCTGCTAAATTACGAGCAACAAGCCTTGCCTTACACTCATCATTACTTACCTGCAATACATGAAATACATAAGATACATCAGATGATTGCGCCAAAGACATTAACCATTGACGCTGTATTGGTGTGTTGGCAGGAAAATCCATCACGATATTATTCCCAGCCTGTATTAATTGCCTAATATGGTCTTCCAATACCTGTTTTACTAAAGCACTTTTTTCGACATAGTGAGCCAATTCATTAATTTCATTAGGATAAAGGGCGGCAAGCCATTCATCTTCACAGAGCAAAATAGTACGAGGGAGGTTAGCCAGTTGTTTCGCTAATGTCGATTTCCCAGAAGCGATTTTCCCACAAAGAAAATGCAAACGAGGTTGTTTTTTTAATAATGGAGATGCTTCTGTTAAATTCATAAATAGTTCCTTACTGAAGAATTAACCAGATAAGGACAAAAAACCCGCCTTATCTGGCGGGTTTAGGATGTAGCTTATCCCCACCACTATGTGATGGTAATAATAATGCTTAAGCTTGCTACAACCTGTGACATATAAATTTCCTAAATTGAATTGTAACCAACCTATCAGAACTCAATACAAGCCGTCAAATTCAGTTGAATTACAATAACAAAAGACCTGAATAAATTCAGGTCGTTTGTTTTCGCTAATTAATGTTTACCATTTTTATGGTGATTCAGAGTCTCTTCTTTTAAATCAAGTTCATCACGTAAACGGTGATACACCCTTTCATTGATATTTTTACTTTTACGCATTTGATATAACGCGTCGCGTTTCGCTTTTAACGCCGACTTAGACATTTCGCGTTCCATATTAATCATCTTATGTAAATCATAGACATCTGACTCAGTTTCATCCGAATTATCGAGTCGTCTGCCATAAATTTCTAATAGTTGCGCCCCAACTTCAGTACGCATAGCAATTTCATCCATATCATCCGATGGGTGGTTCATTAATTCACGTAAATGTGCCATCGCGGCTTCATTTAAAGCTAAACGCGCTCGAATTTCGTCATTATCATAAGGTAAGTCTTGTACTAACCCTTTCGTTAAAATAGGCAGTGCGATACTGGCAATCAATAATGAGCATAAAATCACCCCCATCGCTAAGAAAATAGCCACGTCACGATTCGGGAATAATGAACCATCTGGCATCAATAAAGGTAACGTTAAAATACCCGCTAACGTAATCGCTCCGCGCACACCCGCTGTCGCCATTACTGCCATCATACGAATATGCATAACATCTGCTTCTTTACCGCGACGGCGTTTATGGAAGACGGTTAAAGTCATCGAGATCCACACCCAGCTAAACCGTAAAACTGCCAATGCCACGGTAATAATCGCCACATAAACAAACAGCATCCAAGGATGGCTCGCACCCGCGGCCTCTGCTACAGCAGGCATATTTGTCCACATACCCGGTAACTGTTCACCTAACAAAATGAAAATCATCCCGTTCAACGCAGTTTGTACCGTATCCCACACCGCTTTACTTTGCATACGTGTAGCAGCTTGCATGCGACCTGCAATTTTTTCATAGTGCATCGCAATACCAGCAACTACTGCCGCTAAAATACCGGAAACATGCAAATGTTCAGCTAATAAATAAGCCGTAAATGGCATCAGTAAGCTGATCATAATTTGAATTGCAGGTTCTTCCCCAGTACGCTTAACGAGCAGTTGGTTTAACCAGCCAATTGCCCAAGCCACCAGCAAACCAATTAAAATTCCGCCAAATGCCACTAATACAAATTGCCCAGCCGCTGAAGCAAGGGAAAATGTACCTGTTAACGCAGCGACCACTGCAAAACTAAAGCACACCAGACCCGTTGCATCATTCAACAATGACTCCCCTTCCAAAATATGCGCCATTCGAGATGGCAATGGGGAATTGACAGTCATGGCAGACACGGAAACGGGATCCGTTGGCGATAAAATGGCTGCTAACGCAAAGGCAACAGCTAAAGAAATGGCTGGGATTAACCAATGTATAAAGAAGCCCATACCAATCACTGTTACAACCACTAAACCTATGGCTAGCGACATGATCGGTTTAATTTCTTGAAATAAGGCTTCTTTAGGGATACGCCATCCATCAAGGAATAATAAAGGAGGAATAAATAAAAATAGAAATAGATGAGGCTCAAATTCAACTGTAAAACCGTATAAAGACAAGCCAGCCCCTAGTGCTATCTGGATCAGGGGTAATGGAATAATATCTTTGAGCAGTCGTGAAACAAAAACGCTCACAACAACGGCTAATAAAAAAACGAGTACAAGTGTCACTACTGACATTGATTGCTCCATGTTTAGCTAATCATTAATTATCAGTTATGAAGTAAATAGATAAAATGAATCAATGTAAAGTGGCAATTAATCAATCGATACAAAAATAATAAAATTAAGAAATAGCCTATCTATCATCAGGTTGCAAAAATTACCACTGACTTAAATGCCCCATAAGAAACTTATTTATCTATTTGATAAATAAATATTTAAACGCAATATCAATAATAAGTTATGTATTGCCATCAAAAATAGAACTAAACCATCATTAATCGACTATTTTGTTGTTTCTTTAGATAAATTTAGGCTACCTGATTTTTTTCTTTTTAGCTTTTTTTCATTATTTTTATCGGAAGTGCTTTTATCTGCAGTATTGGTGTTTTCTATACTATGCCGCTCAATTAATTCTTGTAGCACTTGCTTAAGAATCTTACTTTTACGTAGCCCCAAGGGAGCTAAAACAACTTCTTCGTGTTGCTGAGCTGCAATAAGTAAACCATCAACTAGTGACATTCCACTTGATGTCACACTGACAAGTGTTATGCGCTTATCACTACCATTATGGTTACTGTGGCGAACCACGTGCCCTTGCTGTTCTAGCCGTTGTAGTACGCGAGTAATTGTCGGTTGTTTACTGACTGTTTTTTGTGAGAGCTCTGTAATCCCCATCGAGCCATTACCTGCTAGTGTGGATAACACTCTCCACTCTAATATTGACAAACCTTTTTCTTCAACAATGGCATGAAACTCAGATGAAACCAACATCCAAGCCTGCCCCAATAGGGCAGGCAAATAATTATCAACAAAAACCTTTGAGTTTGCCATTCGCTCCCCTTGATAACATCTTGAATTATTGCATTTGATTACAACCCCTCAAGAGTAGCAGAAGTCGGCGATAATTCAGCTAAAACTTTCCACTTAGCAATGAACCAAACCCATCAACACGAGTTTCTAAACCCAACTTTTTTAACATCATATAGGTCGTCGCCACCGAAGAAGACAGTACAGGTAAACCAACTCGGTCTTCAATTAATTGTATTGAGGGTAGCGAAGGCATTTGCACACATGCAGAAGCCACAATTGCATCTACTTGGGTATTGAGTTTTTTCGTAATTTCCACTGGTGCTAATGGGTTTTGCCGGCCCACATCTAAATTATCTGGAATTTCCAATGAAATACTATCTACCACTTCAATGCCTTCACTTTCGATATAATCAATCACTAACTGCGTCAACGGCTTCATATAAGGCGTTAAAATAGACACTTTTTTAGCGCCCATTACATGTAAGCCGTCAACTAATGCCCCAGCGCTAGTCACTACAGGTGCTGGATGGCCGTTATCTACCGTACGTTGAAACAAACGTTTTTCTGAAATGCGATGATAACCTTTCCCCATGCTCATAATCGCAACTAAACAGGCATATCCCAGCACATCAACCGCAGCATCTGACAATTCAATAGCGCAGCGGTCACTATCGGAGTCCATTTTTGCCAGCTCCTCTTTGGTAACTTTTTGCATACGCATACGGCTTGAATGGAAGGTAAAGCGATCCGCAAACAGAGCTTCTCTTGCCCGTAATATAGCCGGAATTTCTGTTTCCATCGTGGTATTTGATGACGGGACAATCTGCCCAATACGATATGTACGTGCTAAACTCATATCTCCCTCTCCCCAAATGACTCACCTGATTCTGGAAATACATTTAAAGCTTCATCTTCTTGCCCATTACCGTGAAAACGTGCTGCCGTTAATGGCCGGCGGTTCACCTGTAAATCAAAGATATCAAAACGGTTATAATGCCCTGTAATATCATGCATTTGTCGTGGTTGAATACAGCGATTTAAATCAATTTCACCGTAAACAATCCCTTCTTTGTCAACCAATGGTTCGCCTACAACTCGTCCATCAGGCCCGATAATTCCTGAGAAAGCGCTATTTGGCCGAGCCAGTAACTCACGTGCTTCTGGGTGAGTTGCAGACATTGCATCCATAATCTCTTCTGACACTGTCGAACAGGAAACAATCGTAAAAACTTTGCCTTCGAAACAGTGGGCAGATGCGCGTAAACGAATCGCTTCGGCCATGTCATAGTCTTTTGGTGCAACGGGTAAGGCGATATAGCTCGCAATATGGACTAACTCGCCTTGCGCCAATAGAGCAAAACGCGCCAATGTATTGGTGTTTTCCCCACAGGCCAACGCCCCAAGAGGCCCAATACTGGTTTGATGAACTTCTAGTGAAGAGGCATCTCCATTTGCCCACGTCAGTTTTTCTGCCCATGTTGGGACTAATTTACGATGGCGCCCCAGAATTCTTCCTTCATCAGAAATCGTCACTAATGTATTATATAACGTAGCGATTCCATTAGGGTTCCGCTCATTCACACCAATTACAACATTGATGTGGTGGCGTGCGGCAGCTTGAGCAATTTTTTGTATTTCAGGCCCTGGGACTTCAATGGCAGATTTGCACAGTTTTTCAAACCATGGACTGCCATCTATCGGGTTCATCACCCAACTCCAATAAGGGTAACCAGAAATAAAAACCTCTGGAAATGCAACCAATTTCGCTCCGTTATCCGCCGCCTCTTCAATTAAACGACAAACTTTATCTACCGTAGCATTGGTATCGAGAAACACCGGAGCGGCTTGTACCGCAGCGGCTTTAAACGTCTGCAAATTAAGCATACTTCCCCCTTAAACGGCGACAACTGGATGGCGCAATTCACCAATATTCTCAACATATGCTTCAATCACATCCCCCGGCCAGACCCATTCTTGAGGTGTTCTTCCCGCCCCTACCCCTTCAGGAGTGCCTGTTGCAATAATGTCACCTGGTTCTAATGTGATCCCTTGGCTAATATCTTCAATCAATGTATTCACATTAAATAACATGTGGCGTGTATTTGAGGATTGTTTGGTTACACCATTCACCTTCAAGCTTAAATCTAAGGTATGAGGATCTGGAATCTCATCAGCAGTGACAATGCATGGCCCAAATGGTGCATAGGTATCTTGCCCTTTAGAATAAATCCATTGCCCAGCACGGCGGCAATCACGCGCACTCATATCAATCATCAAGCTGTAGCCAAACACATAATTAAGAGCATCTTTTGCCACGACACTTTTCGCACGAGTGCCAATAATCACCGCCAACTCCACTTCCCAGTCTAATTGTTGGGTAATTTTGGCGTTATGTTCAATGGCATCTCCCGGCCCAATCACTGTGGTTGGGGGCTTAGAAAAGATAACGGGTTGTTTTGGAAGATCTTTTGAGGTGTCTAATGTACGGCTGGATTCCGCCACGTGTTCAACATAGTTTAAGCCAATACCAAAAATATTTTTACGTGGGCGAGGTATCGGCGCCAAAATTTTCACATTTTGTACAGGCCATGCAGTCCCTGCTGGGAATTGCCCTTGATATGTATTCAGAAGTTCTGTACCAACACGCACACCTTGTGGGCCTAAATCGATAAAGTCCAACATATTATCAGGCAAGTACAGCCCTTGCTCTTGTGCCAGAAGGGCTAAATCCACTACTTGTTGATTAACAACTGCTCCTAAACGGGCTGCCGCGGTCACATCAGAACGATAAGTTATTAAGCGCATTTTCTTTCTCCTTGAATGAGGTGATTGCCTCACTCACTTCTTCACGTAAATTGGAATAATAAAATTATTTATATTAATCAATAAGAAATATAATACTCACCTAGGTAACGACTTTCTGGTGACCGTCATTTTCTACTAGAGCCTCTTCATAATAGAGCCCCAAAGAGTGCATTACGGGTAAATCATTAAAGCAAAACAGACAAGCATCTTCGGTTTGTGAGGTATTCACATGTTCATGGAACATCCACGATGGCACACAGAAAATATCACGCTCTTGCCAATCAAAGCGTTGCCCATTGATCACGGAGTACCCTTGCCCTTTCGCTACTTGATAAATAAAACTTCCCGTATGGCGATGAGCTTTACCAACAAAGCCCGGACGCAGTAATTGCATACTCGCTCCAATGGTTGGCATCACAGGTCCTCCTGTGAGCGGGTTAGTGTAGTGCATCAAAACATCATCAAATACTGAGCCATCCGCTGCCTTCGCTGCACGGCACAACGCCTCGTAGGTTGGCCCCCATTGGTATTTAAATAATGGTGAATAAGGTTTATCCCAGCCGATATCGTGAGGACGTAATGCGGTTCCTCCCCACATACCAACGGGGTAATCGATAGGTCGTGTTTGTGTTTGATGTAAGTCAGGATGCACTTTGTAAAACCCAGCTTCCATGGCATTGACTAACGGGATATCCAATCCATCTTGCCAGATACAAGGTAAACCATCTTCCGAAACGCCGTGTTCATGCCATGTCCCATTCGGCGTCAGTACAAAGTCGTTGGCTTCTAGCATCATTTTTTGCCCTTCGACAATGGTATATGCCCCACGCCCTTCCATAATAAAACGCAATGCTGAGGATGAGTGGGCATGAGCCGAAGCGGCTTCTCCCGGATGCATGACTTGTAAACCTGAGTATAGCCAACCTACTGCAGCAGCCACTTCTTGGCGGCCGGGATTATTCAGATAGATCACGCGACGCCCCGCTTTTTCTGGTGTCACCAGTTCAACTGAGCGCAACACATGTTCGCGTAAATCACGGTAGCGCCACAGCACAGGAACTGAGCTTGATTTGGGTTGCCACGGTTCAATCTTGTTTGCGACCGTCCATAATGCACCTGTCTTCAACGCATCTAGTTCTTGGTAATACGCCACTAGCTCAGGGGTATCTGCCACATCGGCACGCCCTGCCACATTTTCTCGGTATTGGTCATGGGAGTGTGTATTCATGCTATTTTCCTCTTTGTTTGCCAAAGCCTTTAACGCGACTTCAAGGATTGAACGAGTTGCTGACGCCCATATTCATATGGTGCCGGCCAACGAGTTTCCCACCCATAACGCGCACATTCATGTAAGACCCATGCAGGGTCAGAAAGTAATGGCCGAGATAAAGCACATAAATCCGCCCGCCCAGCGGCAATAATGCTGTTGACTTGGTCAGCATCAGTAATAGCACCTACAGCAATAACCGGTATTCCAGCTTCATTACGAATACGGTCTGCCATTGGTGTTTGGTACATCCGACCATAGACCGGTTGCTGTTGCGGTGACACTTCACCTGAAGAGCAGTCAATCATATCTGCGCCCGCTTGCTTCATTGCACGGCCAATTTCCACCGCGTCATCAACCGTAGTCCCGCCATCCACCCAATCCGTCGATGAAATACGTACACTCAAAGGTTTTGACCACACCTGACGCACAGCACTAATGATGGCTAACGGAAAACGTAAGCGATTTTCTAACGTTCCACCGTAGTTATCTGTACGCTGATTAGTTAATGGAGAAATAAAGCTCGACAGTAGATAACCGTGCCCGGCTTGCAGTTCAAGCCAGTCAAAACCAGCCGTTTCTGCTCGTTTTGCTGCAGCAACAAATTGGTCAATCACCGTAGTCATTTGTGCCTCGGATAGCTCTACCGGAGTTTGTGAGATATTCGGTAAATAAGGCAACGCTGAAGCAGAAACTAACGGCCAGTTATCTGCATCCATTGGGTGATTTTCTTTCTCCCACCCTCGCTGAGTTGAACCACGACGCCCTGCATGGCCTAATTGAATGCCAATTTTGGCATCCGTTTTTTGATGAATAAAATCAGTCACACGTTGCCAAGCAGTAACTTGCTCGTCATTCCAAATACCGACACAGCCTTTTGTCACACGGGCATCGGGGGCTATAGCCGTCATTTCAGTCATCACTAGACCCACACCACCTAATGCGCGGCTTCCCAGATGTACCAAATGAAAATCATCGGGTATACCCTGATTAGCGCAATACAACAATGTTGGTGACGCAACCACACGGTTATTAAGAGTGATACCTCGTACATGATAAGGTGTCAGCATAGGGGGCACTTTTGCCTTTGAAGTCACACCTGTTTGTTCCGCAAACCACTGCTCATAGTTTTCCAACCATACAGCATCACGCACGCGCAAATTTTCATGAGATATACGCTGTGAACGCGTTAAGAGAGAGTAGGAAAATTGCTCTGGCGCTAAATTTTCATAACGACAGACATTTTCAAACCATTCTGTCGAATTGCGTGCCGCATTCTGAATTTTCAGAACTTCGATGCTGCGAACCTTCTGGTAATGCACAAGCCCTTTACGTAAATCACCCCCTGAAGTTTTCAAGCTTTCACACAGCTCAATAGCATCTTCTAGTGCTAATTTAGTCCCAGAACCAATAGAGAAATGGGCGGTATGTGCCGCGTCACCCATTAAGACCACAGGAACGTCTTTACCTTGAGCGGGCTGCATCCAATGCACCCAATTTTCACAAATGACCCGAGGAAAGCGGATCCAAATTGCGGCACCACGTAAATGCGCTGCGTTAGCAATCAGTTTTTCACCATCAAGCCATGGCGCAAATAGTTTTTCACAATAAGCGATGCCATCCTCTTGAGACATTTGGTCAATACCGGCTTTAAGCCAAGTTTCTTCCGTCGTCTCCACAATAAAGGTCGATAACCCTTCTTGAAATTGGTAGGCATGAACTTGAAACCATCCATGCTCATTTTTGGCGAATAAGAAGGTAAAGGCGTCAAAAATCTTCTTTGTACCTAGCCAAACAAAACGGCAACGACGTGGGTCAATATCTGGTTTAAATACGTTTTCATAACGCGTACGCACCGTACTATTAATGCCATCAGAAGCGATAAGCAAATCAGCTTGGTACTCACGAGCAATCGCTTGGTCATCCGTTACTTGGGTTTCGAATACCAGCTCCACCCCCAATTCCACACAACGGTCTTGTAATATATTGAGTAACTTTTTACGCCCAATGCCGATAAACCCGTGGCCACCACTGCGGTTACATACACCTTTAAAGTGCACATCGATATCATCCCAGTGGCTAAATTCCGCAGAAATAGTTTCAGCAGAAACAGGGTCCGCTTGGCGCAAATTACTGAGCGTGGCATCAGAAAATACCACTCCCCAGCCAAAAGTGTCATAAGGACGATTACGTTCCACCACCACTACACGGTTCTTTGGGTTCTGTAGTTTCATCAGCAACCCGAAATAAAGCCCTGCGGGACCACCGCCAATACACACAATATTCATGGAACTTCTCCTTTACTTACACTGGTTGCTGAGCGGTTAATGCCTGATACAAGGCGTCTGGAATGGGGATGGCTTGATGCGTTTCTAATGACGTCGTGACATAAGTTTGCGTCACTTGCATGCGCAGTACTCCATCAACACCGACACAGCGTTGATGTAACGTCAGAGACTTGCGACCAATACGCTGTACATGTAGCTCTAACATCACGTTATCCCCCATTTTGCTAATGGCCTTGAACTCCGCTTCTAGGTGTACTGTCGGCAAGCCAAAGCGTTGTTCCATGATGTAACCCGCAAAGCCTTGAGGGACTAATTCATCAACCCAACGTTCAAGTAAATTGTTAAACATCACGAAATACTGGGGGTAAAACACAATCCCTGCGGGGTCACACTCCGAAAAATGAATTTTATGTGGCTTAGTAAATATCAGTAAACTCATGATGTTATCCTTAATTCATCGCTAAACGTTGACGGCATTTTTCCAATTCTTTCCCATGTTCATCAGCCAATGCGGCTTCACGTAGTTCACGTAAATTAATGGGGGCGAGTTTGTTCCCTTGCTGCGCAACGATGTCCATTAAGATTTTAAAATTACGCAACCCTCTCGCATGAGTGTCGCTATACCCCTTAACCACGCGTTGGCATTGGGTAATTTCGGTTGCAAGTGCAGGGTTAGCTTTCGCTGCTTCAATTACAACCGCTAGCCACTTTTCGATACGCTGCGTTTCTAGTTGATAACGTAACGTCGAACGTCGGCCTTTTCGCCATGCGGCTAATAGATACAACTGTAAAAAACCTAATAAAGAACTGGTAGTGATCGTGCGCCCCTTTTCGGTCATTTTGCGAAGCGCTTTGTGTAACCAATGTGGACGCATTAACCAACGACCTAAATTTTTGGGAAGCGTTTCGCAAATTTCTTCAATTCTTGGATGCATAAATTCATTGATCTCCAATAATTGATTATCTTTTGCCTGTACTTCATTGCGAACGCGAGAAAAGCGGCTATCACGAATTTTAAGGTCAGCCACTCGGATGGTGTCTTCATAGGACATCCAAAGGGCTAAGTGGCGCGCAAGCGCACGTTGCAAACGCTCATCTTGCCCGCCATCTTGCGCAAAGAGGTTATTGAGGCGATCCAAATATAAAGTGGCATAGGCAGGGTCTTGGTAGTCTATAAGTCGGCGAGTCCCTTCAGTCACGAGATACTGCACATGAGGAGAGAATTCATGTTGGATACGAGCTAATAGTTGCGATACCTGCTTATTTTTTGGTGAATATACGGTGTTCTTTGTGGACTCCGGCTGATATGCATCTTCGGGTTTAGCCGCTTTTTCTGCTCCTAATGTAAACGCTCGCAAGCTTGGCTTTACGCCAACACCTCCACGTACAATCGTTTCTTCAAATTGTGCGCGGCTAAATGGCAAAACACCGGAACCAAACAGCGCACCAAATAAAACAGCACTAATCACACTGCCACTTTCTTGTGCTGCTTGTGCCATATCAAAGTGAATAAACTGACGCGCAGATGCCGCAGTGTGGCGAATTAATGCTTGGCTATCGACTCGCCCATCACCCATGGCTGATTTTTCCGCGATAGAGTAAACCCGGTGTGTTGAACTGATCAATGTTGTGCGCTCTGGGGTAACAAAGCCGCGCTGTACTGCTCTGCCTGCTTCCATTAACTCAGAGGCCAAAACAACATCAACATCACCGGGCATCGGCATAAGCGCTAATACAGGAGAAGGCGTTTGTGGGTTATCAGCACCTGGGAATAATTCCACATAATAAATTGTTGCCCCCGTGCGCTGTGCCACGCCAGGCACTGAAGTCGTTTGAGCAAAATAACCGTTTTCTTCACCTAGGTTGACAACCCAGTCGGCAAGTACTCCACCGCCTTCGCCGCCCATGGCTAAAATGGCAATTTTAATCGGCTGTAATACGACTTTTGTTGATGGTAATGCAGTTGATAAAGAATTCATGCATCCCCCTTAGAAACTAAATTGTTCACGACGACGTGCGTCACGACGCTGTAAATAGCCAATAAACCAACCGCGTACACGATGACGCAATTTGTCCCAACCATTAGGGTTAGTAATAATTTGAGCTTTAAAAAAAGAAGGGCACAAGACAGCAGCGTGAGAGACTTCACCACATAGCCCACAACCGACACAGCTATCCATCACTGTTGCAACCGGGTCTGTTCTTAATGGGTCTTGGCTTGGTTTAATTGATAAAGACGGGCAACCAGATAAACGAATACAAGAGTGATCCCCGGTACAGGTATCAGGGTCGACACCAAAACGCTCACGTACCACTCGTTTGCCTGCGGTAACATCACTACGCACTTTTTTCTTTTCGCGGCGTTGTTTGTTCAACATACATTCGCTTTGCGCAATCAGAACCTTGGGCCCTTGCTCATCGGTTGTTAAAGCTTCACGTAACGTATTTGTCATGGTTTTTAAGTCATAGGTGTGTTTAATGGTTTTCACCCAATTAACACCCACCCCTTTCACCGCTTTTTCAATTTCATGACCAGTACTACGGGTTGGATTCAACGCTGTCGAAGAGAGAATATCTTGCCCTCCTGTCGCAGAGGTATAGCTGTTATCAACCACAATAGTTAAGTTATCGCTACGGTTAAAAACACTATTGGCAATACCACTGGTTAAACCGTTATGCCAGAACCCCCCATCTCCCATCACTGAAATCGCGCGTTTCCCAGCCTTTGCATTCAAAGCCGCAGCCCCTGCGCCTCCTAGCCCATAGCCCATGGTGGTATTCCCCAAATTAAAGGGCGGTAGAATAGAAAATAAATGACAGCCGATATCCGCACTCACATGATGTTCGCCTAATTCACGCTCCACCAACTTCATCGCAGTAAAAATAGGCCTTTCGGGGCAACCTGTGCAAAACCCTGGTGGGCGCGCATGGACAGATTCATCTAATGTTGGCTCTGCTGCATTCACGTATTCAGGTAAAGATTCTTCAGATTTTTGAGTGGCAATATTAATCGTTGGAATACGAATCTGTTTTGCAGCCGCTTTGACTTGTGGAGCTATCTTTCCATAGCATTCAAAAAACGAACGTAAACCCGCAAGCACTGTTGCAGTATTATATTCCCCCGCCATTGGCAGCATATCCTTACCATGCAGGGCAATATCAATCTTGCGTTGACGCAAAATATTCGCCACATTTTGCTCAACAAAATTTGGCTGGCCTTCTTCCAAAACTAGAATGGCTTTTTTATGACGACAAAAGCGTTCAAATTCATCGTCAATCAATGGATAAGCCACATTCATCACATATAAAGGAATTTGGCTATTACCAAAAACATCCGCTAGCCCTAGCTGATTTAATGCGCGGATCAACGTGTTGTAACAACCGCCTTGTAGCGCAATTCCAACATCATCCGAGTCTTCTGAAAAAAATTCATTTAACTCATGTTGTTGAATAAATTTAATTGCAGCGGGCCAGCGAGCTTCAATTTTTTCTTTTTCATGTAAGAAACTAGCAGGGGGTAATACTATGCGACTGACGTCTCGAGTTGGGTTCTCAAGCGCATCTTTGACGGTAAATTTAGGGCGCTGATTATCTGCGCAAACAAATTGCCCGTGAACGTGACAAGAACGAATACGCATTTGTAACATAACGGGTGTATTACTGGCTTCAGAGAGCTCAAAACCATCTTTCACGGCTTGAACGATAGACGGTAAATTGGGCCGAGGGTCAAGCAACCACATCTGCGATTTCATCGCAAAAGCATGGCTACGCTCTTGCATAATAGAAGAGCCCTCACCATAGTCTTCACCAACAATAATTAAAGCACCACCTAACACACCACCCGAAGCTAAGTTAGCTAAGGCATCAGATGCGACATTCGTCCCCACTGTTGCTTTAAAAGTCACAGCTCCACGTAGTGGATAATTAACTGAGGCTGCTAAGGTTGCCGCTGCAGTTGCTTCACTTGCGCTATTTTCAAAGCGAATACCATATTCAGATAAAATATCTTGTGCGTCAGCAAGGACATCCATCAAATGGGAGATAGGAGCACCTTGATATCCCGCAACATAAGATACACCCGACTCTAATAGCGCTTTTGTAACAGCAAGGATCCCTTCACCACTGAAGGTTTCACCTTGCCCTTGCCGTAATTTTTGAACTTCTTGTACAAACGATCGCTCAGCCATTTTAACCTCACCAATCAACATCAGAACGTTTTTATCTTTTTTGTGTTTATTATTTGTATATCTTTTGTTAATAACAGGTCAATCCATGATTAATCATGTAAATTAGATTTATGCAGAGAGTGGATAAGGCTTGCAGATAAGGGACAAATAGTGAGTTAAAACAACTAGAAAATTAGTTTTTCCGCCAAATAGCGTAGAAAAAAAAGATCAATAAAATAAATAAAAAATACTGAATAGCATGTTTAAATAGAAAATAGACCTCACAAAAGCAAACAAATCAGAAAAAAACATCGCCATAAAATAATTAATTAGAGCATTACATTAATTAAATAAGAAAAAGATAGGTAAACATAAAATTTAATATGAAAAATCATATATATTTTACTGTTATTGAAATAAAAATAACTTTATTTTTTATATTGTTATCGCTATCACAACAACCGCATAGTTTCTATTTTTTTGCAGTTTTAGGATAGTTTCTGCATGTTTTTATCTAGGTAAGAAAATTTGTTTATGTTATGTTCAACTCATGACTAGTTAAAAAATAGTCAATAAAATGTTAACAAAAAGGAAGACTTCATTTGACTTAAATGGAAAGCATTCCTCCCTAATATAATAAGTCATTGCAAAATATTATAATAAATTGAATTTACTGAGAAAAACACATAACAAGCAATATTAGTCGGGCCCTATTTTGGTTATTCTATAAAGCAGGGCTGGCAAATCATTTTGGAGGAACCTCCGATGTTGAGCAACTCGTGGTCCCATTCATCTGCATCTCAGATTGAAAATCAGCTCTGTTCTTCAGAGCGTTTATTATTTACCTCAGCTGACCCTGAAGAGATTAAATCGATGGTTGGTCGAGTCATGAAGCCACATCAATTTAACTTACTCAATCCACATCAACGCCTTGATGCTCGTATGCACTATATTCCTATGGGGGATATTTCTCTAAGCCGCTTACGCTATGGTGCCGATGTCTCCATTATTCCAGGGCAACTACAGGACTTTTTTTTGGTTCAAATGCCTCTATCAGGTACAGCAGTCATCGAAAGTGGTGGAAAATGTATTGAATCAACCCCTCAGATGGCCTCACTTCTTAGCCCTGAAGAATCAACAATAATGCGTTGGAATAGCGATAACGATCAATTTATGTTACGTATTTCCCGTTCTTTACTCGAAAGATCCTTAGTAGGCCAACTAGGGCATACTTTAGATAAACCGTTAGTTTTTGAGTTGGGTTTTGCTTGGCAATCTTGCATTGCATGGCGCACTTTGATGAATTACCTGATTGAATGCGCAACTCGCGCGCCCGATCTCTTACAACATAAATTGATCACGACTCAAGTTGAACAATTGGTTTCTGTCACTTTACTTTCTACCCAAGGCCATAATTATATCGAAGACTCAGGCATGCGAAGGTCAACAATTCGTCCTCGTCACGTACGCAGAGTGCAAGAATATTTAGAAGCACACGCCCATGAACCTATCACTGTTGAGCAGCTAGCTCATATTGCAGGCGTCAGCTTACGCAGTTTATATGCTGGTTTTAAAGAGTTCTTAGATATCAGCCCAATGCAGTATCTACGTGATTTACGGATGGAACGTGTTCGAGCAGAGCTCCTTTCAGGGGAAGCAACTAGCGTCACTGGGGTAGCTTTACGTTGGGGATTTGCCCATATGGGTCGCTTTAGTGCAGATTACAAACAACGCTATGGTGAAACTCCAAGTCAGAGTATGAAAAAAGCCTAAATTCCCAATCATCACTTTCTTAGAAATACCCCCCATATTGTTATGTAATACCAATATGGGGTTTTGATATACAAACGTGTTTAAAAAGGTATCGATGCCTTCAAATAAATTTGGGAACCTTCTGGACGGTTTCTGACTTCAAAATCCTTTTCCCATTTAGCAGTAAATAGCCACCCTTGCGGGTTAGCATAGCGAATTGAAGGCCCAATAGAATAGGCTCGAGCTTTTCCTTGAGCTGAATTTGGTCCGCTATCATCTGTCGTTTGCCAAAATGCATAGCCCCCAATACCTGCCACCCAACCATTGCCGAACCCCCAACCTAGTGCATAATCAGCGTGAAATGCTTGCCCTGAACGTGTTTTCGTATCGTTATTGCGGAAGTTAAAGTCATACATCATCTTCAAATCCGCATTTACACCAACAGGTGGAATATAACTGATTGCCCAAACTGGTTGCAGCGCCCAATAATTCTTACCTAAACTTGATGGGTCTGTTTTGCTGTATTTACCTGTTGGAGCATACGCATCTAGCCCAACCACATAATGCAAATCGGCTGATGGATGAAACCCTAATGCGGGGCCAAATGTAATATCACCGAGGCCGCGGCTGGTATCTTTTTGCCCCGCCGCTTTTGCAGTCACATCCAATAGTGGCACAATCGTATGAAAAGCCAGATCACCACCAAAGACTTTTTGGTCAGTTACCCAAATAAGTCGAGGAGCGAGTACGTTCACATTGACGCTAAACCCCGGAACAGGGATCTTATCGCCTTTGTTATCGCGAATACTGTCATAATGTGCATTTCCACCATACACCAGTACATGTACCCCTTGCGGTGGCAATGCACCTGACATAAAGTTTTCTAGCCCATCGGGGTATACCCCTAAACCGCCACCTTCGGTGGCAATCGCACCAAACGAAAGTATGCTGAGACACGAACCTGCTACAAGCTTACCGATTGTTGTTTTTTTCATCATGTTTCCTGCCATAGTGGGTTGCTTACTGTGTGTGCTTTACCTGTTAAGTCACAAATCCTTTGCTGATTTATTATGTCCTGCGTTTGACTGCTAATTTTTGTGCAACAAGGTAACCTGAACCACCACCTAAACCCGGACCGGGGTGGGTTGAGGCGCCAATATGAAAAAGGTTTTTGACTGCGGTTTGATGCGTTTTCGTCTGGCCAGTCGCAGCAAAAGGCCGCAACCAGAAGAACTGATCAGGTGAACAAGTTCCTGAATAAGGGTCACCACCAACAAGGTTACAGTTATAATTTTCTAGGTCGGCGGGAGAAATTGCCTTGCGTCCCACTATCAAATTAGAAAAGCCTGGCATTACCAGCTCTAAACGCTGTTGAATTCGATCTGCAACAGCCTCTCGCACTTGCTCATCCCAACCCCCGTCATCCGGTACTGAAATTTCACCAGCAGAATCCCCCTTTAACACTCGAGGCAACTCTTGCATTTGGATCCATAAGATCCACCCTCCTTCTGGGGCTCGACTGGGATCGAGCGCGGTAGGTTGGCCAATACCAAATGTCGGTTTATCTGGTAAATAACCATTATTTGCCTGTGTCACCGATAAACACACTTGCTCCATGCTTTCAGTGAAATGAACCAGTGGTACATTTAACAGTTCAGGATTACACCAAGGGGGAGGGGCGCTTAAAGCAAAATGAATTTGCATACCCGCACGCCCATAACGGTAACCTCTCGCTTTTTCCCTCACTTGCAGTGAAGTATTTTCGAGTAATGACCCATACAGCTGCGTTGGGGTAACGTTACAAACTACGCTTTCAGACGCAGCAATGATTTGCCCATTCGCCATCACTCCTGTTGCTCGTTGGTTTCTCCCCTCACCTGTAGTGATGATTTTTTCAACATTCATACCCGTTTTTAGCTGGCCACCATGCGCTTCAATAACCTTCGCAAAAGCCTCCACGATACGAGCACTGCCGCCTTTCACCACTGGCATACCGCCAGCCACCACCGCCGCAAAGGTTAATTTCCCAATTAATGCAGAACTGGCTTCATCCGGCCCAAGTCCGGTATGTAATACCCATGGCGCCATCAAAGCTCGGCTAAAGTCGTGCTGTAATTCACGTTCTGACCAACGGCGAAAGCTTTCTATTCCTGCTTTTGCAAAATCAAGCAAGCCATCAACTCCACGTTTTCGCCATTCTGAAAATAATAATTTCAGCATATTGGCGCTATATGGGTTTTGCCCTAATAGGCCAAATGTAAGCGCTGCATCTTGCGTAAATAGCTGTTCCGCCATCTTACGAAATGCAAGGCCATCCCCCGGAGCCAACTGGTCGAGTTGCTTAGCCGCTTCAGAAATATCCCGTTTTAACGCAATCGATTGACCATCCGGTTGCACTAACCCCGTTGAATAATCACATTGAGCAAATTCTAATCCATACTGCTTTAAATAGGGTTCGAGCTCTTGGTACCCAGGGCTACCAACAAATAAGGAGTACCAGCAAGAAAGTAAATCGTGGGTATAGCCCTCAAACAAATTCTCAGTGCGGATACAGCCCCCTAAGCGGTCATTTCGCTCAAGAACGAGGACTGATTTTCCACGTACTGCCAACAAGGCTGCACACATCAAGGAATTCATTCCACTGCCCACGACTATCACTTGAGGAGTTGAGCTTGCTGTCATACCTCACCCCACAAGTGCGAGTACACGTAATGGGCTGCCAGAGCCACCTTCAATTTTAAGTGGCGCAGCAACAATCACGACACCTGTCGCAGGCAGTTTGTCGAGGTTCGTCAAACATTGCAGGCCATATTTATTGTGACCATGCATTAAAGTATGGCAAGGGTAAGGTACTGGCCAACTGTATGATTGCCCTGCATCTGTATTGATGGTTTCAACGCCAAACCCTTTGACATCACGCTGATGAATAAGCCATTCCACCGCTTCTTGCGATGGTCCGGGCGTGTGTGCACCATCTTCACGCATACTTACATAGGCAACCGGGTCATTCGCCTTTTTCGACCAATCCGTTCTGAAAAGTACCCAAGCTGCTTTAGGAATTGTGCCGTGCTTTTCTTCCCATTTTTGCAAAAACTCTACAGTTAACACCCAATCAGGGTTTTGAGCCACTTCCGCACTGGCATCTACCACAACGGCTGGCGCTACAAAGTTTTCCACTGGAATAGTATCAACGGTGTTATTGATTTGGTCTTTGCCACTGATCCAGTGAATTGGTGCATCAAAATGCGTGCCGGTATGTTCTCCGCAACTAAAATTATTCCAATACCATGCAGGGCCGTTATCGTCGTAGCGAGAAATTTGTTCCATGCTAAATGACCAAACTTGCCCAAATTGTTCAGGTAATTGCAGTGCCGGAAATGAAGGCGATAAGGTTTGTGTCAGGTCGATAACTTGGATGTTCCCTTGCTGCAATTGTGTCGCGAATGTCATTAAAATTTGCTGGTTCATAGTCACTCCCTCCTTAAGGCGCTTCATGTAATGCAGTAAAACTACCGCCATGGAACACTAACGGTTTACCCGCTTCACTACCGATACGGCGAACATGCCCCACCATTAATAAGTGGTCACCAATCGTGTCTTGCTTATGGTTTTCGCACACCAATGTGGCAATAGCACCATGCAATGCAGGAACGCCTTCTGGTGTTAGGTGGGTAGCCACATCTGCAAATTTATTTTCGATACGTGGGTTCGCAAAACGCATCGCTAGTTCTTGGTGTCCGTGGCCTAATATATTGATAGTAAAATGAGTACAATCACGAAATACCGCTAGGTTTGGTGAATGATTCACTAAGCTCCATAGCACTAATGGTGGGTCAAGTGATAACGACGCAAATGAGTTGATAGTTAACCCAACATCACGGCCATCTGCAGTTCGGGTGGTAACAATCGCAACCCCTGTTGGGTAACACCCCAACAGATTACGCAGTATCTTTGATTCAAATTCGGTATCGCCCCATTCCCTATCACACATGAGTGTATCCTCTGCAATCATAGACATACTGATATCTCCCATTAAGCTCGAGCTTCTTCCATCATTTGCGATTGAATATACGCCTCACAAGCAGCCTCATCTTTCCACCAAGGGAATAATACGGGCGGGTAATTAAAGGCATTCGCGATGGTGTGTGCGAGGGATGGCAGCTGCTGGGCTGCACCCAATAGGTGTAAAATATGCGGCTCAGGTGGGGCGAGTAAGGAATTGGTCCATTCCACAACATGGCGACCATACTTCCAGAACTGTTCAAATGTGTCATTCATCCACTTTGCAGTGTAAGGTTTGTCACCATGGGCTAAAATAGCGTCATAATAGACTTTACAAGCCTTGGTAGCGTTATTCGAACCTTGACCCGTTAGTGGGTCATTGGTGACTAACGCATCTCCTAAACCAAACACAATGTTACCTGATGGTAAAGTTAACACCGGTTTTCTCACTATTGGTGCAAATCTTCCGGCTAAGATGCCATTATCATCAGTTAACTCAACATTATGACAACGTTCTGCTTCCCAAGGTAAATAGGTATTGAGTATTTTTTTACTGTATGCCAAGTGTTCCTGTGGAGTACGAGCTTCATTCCACTGATCCATAGGCCCACCGGGGATCCCTTCAAACACCATAATGTGGCAATCACCACTATTCGTCAGTGATGGGAACACAAAATACTCACCAACACCGGGTATTAAGTTGAAAGAAACTTGTGAATACTCTGGCGTTGGTAACATGCCATGCACATAAGTCAGTGCCAAGGCCCGTTGTGGTTTGTCATAAGGTGAGCGGGAGGCATCGCGCTCAAGCAGTTTAACAATTTCCCCTTTTCCACCCGCTAACACGACTAAATCGTGTGTTTGCGCTAAGCGTTCCAGTTCTGCAATACCAACATCTTCAATGCGTAAATTACCGCCACGAGCTGCAAATAACTCCATCCAGTAAGGCATTTTGATACGTTGGTCGACAGCTTGGGCATAATTATCGAGACGTGAACGCCAAGAAATTACTTTTTCCCCCGCTTTTTCGGGATGAGGAACTGTAAAACCAATTCCTTCAACCGGCGGACACTGTTCTTCCCAAAAATTAATGCCTAAATCACGTTCAAATTGCAGTGAAATATCGAACATGCACTGGCTCGACATCACTCGGCCATTTTTAACGTCATCTGGAGTGCGGTTTGTTGCAACAGTGACTTCATAACCTTTATTGAGTAGACCCAAAGCTAATGGCATACCCGCTTGACCACCACCGACGATAGCAATACGGCGCATAGTATTTTCCTCTACAAAATAGTTAAAATGGTGTCTTATTCAGCAAGACGGGGAATTGCCGGTTTAGCCTGTTCAGGCCCCATAGCGGAGTAACCGCCATCGACAGCGTAATCCGCACCTGTAACAAAGCTGGCCAAATCAGAAAGTAGGAACGCGACAACTTGAGCGACTTCTTCTGGGTCACCAACGCGTTTTAATAAGTGGTAATCAGCAGCAACACGGTCTGTTTTTTGACGGTCTCCCCCTGTGATTTCATCCATAACTCGGGACCAAGTCCACCCAGGGGAAACGGAATTTACACGAATTCCTTCCGCCGCATAATCCATTGCTTGGCTGCGAGTTACCTCTAACATGGTGGCTTTAGATGCAGGGTAGAGCCAACGACCAGTTTGGGCGACAGAAGAAGAAATACTGGTAAAATTGACGATGGCACCTTTACCCGATTTTGCGAAATGTACTTTTGCAAGCTGCGCAGCCATCACTGCACTCACCACATTAATATTCAACGCAGTGAGCCAATCCTGCCTTGTAGATAACTGGCCTTCATCAAGATAAGTGGCAGCCAGATTAACTAAAAAATCGAGTTGCCCATATTTTTGCGCAACACGGTCAATGCCTTGTTTAAGTTGTTGGTCGTCAGTGATATCGACAGGAAGAAAATCAATATTGGGCTCACTTTGAGCTACCTTTTCACCATTCAAGGTATCAATGTCAAAAATCGTGACTTTAACGCCGTAATCACTTAATACCTTCGCAACGGTTGCACCAATTTTGGTCGCTCCCCCAGTCACAATGGCAATCTTATTATTCAAGCCTTTCATCTTTGTCACCCTCTTTTTCTCTCATTTAGTTACAATGAGTTCACAAAAAATTAACATAACGAATAGTTACGCAAATATGCTGGAAAGGGGTAGCCGATGGGCGCAAAAAATATCCATTATGTGCGGTAATTTAAATAGTAAGGTGATGATATAAATCGTTAAATAGCCACTTTCAGCAGTGGCTATCCAAATAATGAAAAGTATGATTAATCGCAGAAATTAATAAAATAACTTATGGACGTTCTAAAATACGGGCACCAGGGCCTTTCCTACCAAGTACATCATCAGGATTGCGCAGCGGACAGTCACTGAGTGATAAGCAACCACAACCAATACAGTTATCCAACTCATTACGTAAACGTGTCAGTTGCCGAATACGCTTATCTAAAGATTTACGCCATTGCGTCGACATCTCCTTCCATTGCTCCGAAGTTAGCGCGCTATTTGCAGGAAAACGCCCCAATGCCTCTTGAATTTCATGTAGTGGGATCCCCGTACTTTGTGCAACCTTAATAATGGCGATGTAACGAAGTACAACAGAGTGAAATCGTCGCTGATTCCCTTGAGTTCGTGTACTTTGAATTAGCCCCTTTGATTCATAAAAATGGACTGTAGAAACAGGCACTCCCGAGCGTTTTGCCACTTCGCCCACCGTTAATGCCCGAGTAAAATCAATTTTTTTCCCCTCATTCTTCTGAGGTTTTATCGTTTTTGTGTCTTTGTCCGCCATTTTAGCTCACCTTTGCTTGACCTCAACTTAACTTAAGGTTTTATAGTGCCACCCTGCTAGTTTGTCAATTGAGGTTATTTTTTAAAAGGGGATAGGTTTATGCCATCGGTGATTACCAAAATGTTAGAAAGCAATAGCTTATGGGTTATTGCTCGCTTACTAGTCTTGGTTTTATTTATTTCATCTGGTTTAGCCAAAGTTTTTGATTATGAAAATAGTCTGGCCGAAATGCGTGCCGCAGGTCTTCACCCAGATTGGTTTTTCAATATTGCTTCTGCTGCTGTCATGTTAATTGGCTCTGTTCTTGTGCTATTTAACCGTCTTTTATGGCTTGGAACTGGCGCGTTAGCCGTGTTTTTGTTCCTCACTATTGTGGTTGTCCACACCTTTTGGAGCTACACGGGAGAACAAGCTCAAATCGCCATGTTTTGGGCAATTGAACATATCGCTGTTATTGGGGGCTTAATCGCTATCGCCATTGCAGGGCATTTTCGAGGTCTTTATTTCGCGTTAAAGACGCAGAAATAGAAGGAAAATTTAATGAATAAAAAAACAATAATGACACTTTGTTCCGTTTTGATCGCTGTTGGGGCGGGTAGCGCGATTTATTCGACCTATGCGCAAAATGAAGAAGACGAACAAGCAGCATACCAATATCCACCCGTAAAAGTGGCATTGGCACCTGTTAGCTTAGATACCGCGCCTCGTACTTTTTACGGTGTAGGTGAGTTAGAAGCTGGCAGCCAAGTCTTAGTCGCCGCAGAAACCAATGGCCGTATAACAAAAATTGCATTTGAATCTGGCCAGCAAGTCAAAAAAGGCCAATTGTTAGTGCAACTCAATGATGCCGTTGAACAAGCTGATTTATCACGTTACCAAGCACAGTTGCGCAATGCGGCTCGCTTATATGAAAGAACACGTTCATTATCTGCGCAACATTTAGTGGCAGAGGCTCAAGTGGACAGTACACGTGCTGAACGTGATATTGCCCAAGGCCTGATCCGCCAAACCCAAGCATTGATTGCGCAAAAGACGATCCGAGCGCCATTCGACGGTACGATAGGTATTCGCCAAGTCCATGAAGGACAGTATTTAAACCCAGGGGAAGCCATTGCCAGCCTGGTGGATACCAAAACCTTAAAGCTCAACTTTTCCTTAGATGAACAGGCCTCACCGGAACTGCATCAAGGCCAAATTGTTGATATTACAGTTGATGCTTATCCCAATAAAACTTTTCCAGCCCGTATTACGGCCATTGACCCACTCATTGGTAAATCACGTACTATCGCCCTGCAAGCCACATTAGAAAATAGCGATGGCACATTAAAAGCTGGGATGTACGCCAATGTGAATGTGGTACGCCAAGCCAGTAATGAAGTCATTACAATCCCAGAAACCGCTGTTACGTATACCGCCTATGGCGATACCGTATTTATTACGCAAGGTGAAGGGGATGCGATGACCGTCAAGCGGGTGTCCGTAAAAACGGGGCAACGTTGGGATGGCAAAATTGAAATAGAACACGGCTTAAGTGCTAACGATAAAGTCGTCACTTCTGGGCAATTACGCTTAAACGACGGCTCTGCTGTCACCCCTGTTGCCCAAGATACATTGTCTGAACCTGTCACTAATACGGCTCAAGGTTCATAAGGAAGGCGTAATGAAATTTACTGATATTTTTGTTCGCCGACCTGTTCTGGCTCTCGTGGTCAGTGCGCTGATTGTATTAATTGGTTTATTTGCGCTGAGTAAACTGCCTATTCGCCAATATCCACAACTTGAAAGCTCGACGATCACCATTACTACGCAATACCCTGGCGCATCAGCTAAATTGATGCAAGGGTTTGTGACACAACCCATCGCACAAGCGGTTTCCTCTGTGGAAGGCGTCGATTATCTGTCTTCTTCTTCTGTGCAAGGAAGTAGCCTTGTCACCGTACGAATGGAACTTAACCGAGACTCCACTCAAGCCCTTGCACAAGTAATGGCGAAGGTGAACCAAGTTCGTTATAAATTACCGAAAGAAGCTTATGACCCTGTGATTGAACTTTCCTCTGGGGAATCTACTGCGGTTGCTTATATCGGTTTTTCCAGCACCAATTTATCCATTCCAGCCCTGACAGACTATATTTCTCGCGTCATTGAACCAATGTACTCCTCAATTGACGGTGTCGCTAAAGTTCAAGTCTTTGGAGGCCAACAATTAGCAATGCGTTTATGGCTGGATGCCGATAAATTAGCTGGCCGAGGGCTAACCGCTGCGGATGTTGCACAAGCAGTTCGCCAAAACAATTACCAAGCGGCACCCGGTAAAGTCAAAGGCGAGTTCGTGATTTCTAATGTCTATGTTAATACCGACCTCACTAATGTCGATGAGTTTCGTGATCTAGTGATCCGCAACGACGGCAATGGATTAGTACGGTTAAAAGATGTGGGAACCATTGAATTAGGAGCAGCTTCCACAGAAACCAGTGGTTTAATGAATGGTGAGCCTGCGATTTACCTTGGTTTATTTGCCACACCAACCGGTAACCCTCTAGTAATCGTTGACGGCATGAATCAATTAATGCCTGACATCACCAAAACTTTACCGCCCGGCGTTAAGGTGGAAATGGCATTTGAAACTTCGCGCTTTATTAAAGCGTCTATTGACCAAGTGATTAGCACACTCGTTGAAGCGCTACTGATTGTTATTGCGGTTATTTACCTGTGTTTAGGGTCAATTCGCAGCGTAATCATCCCAATTTTAGCTATTCCGCTATCTATGTTAGGTGCAGCCGCACTCATGATGGCATTTGGGTTTAGTATTAACTTACTGACGCTACTGGCCATGGTATTAGCAATTGGTCTCGTCGTCGATGATGCTATCGTTGTGGTCGAAAACGTCCATCGCCATATTGAAGAAGGGAAATCACCGGTTTTAGCGGCTTTAATTGGTGCTCGTGAAGTAGCAGGCCCAGTTATCGCGATGACGATCACCTTGGCGGCGGTATATGCTCCAATAGGGCTAATGTCAGGTTTAACGGGAGCTTTGTTTAAAGAATTCGCACTCACGTTGGCTGGGGCGGTGATTGTTTCGGGTATTGTGGCATTAACCCTTTCCCCTGTAATGAGCTCGTTTATGTTGAACTCAAAACAGAATGAAGGGCGTATGGCACGTATGGCAGAAACCTTCTTTTCTACCTTAGCCCATTACTATACCATTGTATTGAATTTCTCTTTGAAAAACCGTTGGTTAACAGGTGTTATTGCCGTTGGTGTATTCATTAGCTTACCACTGCTTTATCAATCAGCTCCTCGTGAATTAGCCCCTGTGGAAGACCAGTCTAGTGTATTAACGGCGATCAAATCTCCGCAACACGCTAACCTCGAGTATGTAGAACGTTTTTCGCGTAAATTACATGATGTTTTCATGGAGTTGCCAGAAACAGAAAGTACTTGGATTATTAACGGAACCGATGGCCCCTCCGCCAGCTTTGGGGGAACTAACTTGACATCATGGGAGCAGCGTGACCGCGCCGCATCTGAGATCCAAGGTGACTTACAAGGGCGCGTCGGTGATGTCGAAGGGAACAGTATTTTCGTTTTCCAGTTACCCGCCTTGCCAGGTTCACCGGGTGGCTTGCCAATCCAAATGGTTCTCAGAAGTCCGCAAGATTATTCGGTACTCTATAAAACCATGGAAGAGATCAAGCAACAAGCACGTGAAAGCGGTCTGTTTATGGTGGTAGATAGTGACCTCGACTACAACAACCCAGTGGTAGAAGTCCGTATTAACCGTTCAAAAGCGAATAGCTTAGGCATTCGTATGCAAGATATCGGGGAATCACTGACCTTATTAGTGGGGGAAAACTATATTAACCGCTTTGGGATGGATGGCCGTTCTTATGATGTGATCCCTCAAAGTATTCGTAGCCAACGCTTAACACCGGAAGCCCTTTCACGCCATTATGTGAAATCGGAAGCGGGAACTATGATCCCACTGTCAACGGTGGTTGATATCAATACCCAAGTTGAACCGAATAAACTCACGCAATTTAATCAGCAAAATGCGGCAATTTTCCAAGCAATACCTGCTCCTGGTGTCACATTAGGCCAAGCTGTTGCTTATTTAGATAATATTGCCAATGAGCTACCAGCAGGTTTTAGCCATGACTGGCAATCCGATTCGCGCCAATATAAACAAGAAGGAAACACCCTCGCCTTTGCCTTTATGGCGGCGCTCATCATTATTTACTTAGTCTTAGCGGCACAATATGAAAGTTTAGTCGACCCATTGATTATCTTGATTACTGTTCCACTTTCAATTTGTGGTGCGTTAATTCCATTGGCACTTGGTTATGCAACATTAAATATTTACACCCAAATCGGCTTAGTCACATTGATTGGCTTAATCAGTAAACACGGAATATTGATGGTTGAGTTTGCCAATGAATTACAAGCCAATGAAGGGTTAGATAGACGACATGCCATTCTCAAAGCAGCACAAATTCGTTTACGCCCAATACTAATGACAACCGCAGCAATGGTGATTGGCTTAGTTCCTCTGCTATTCGCCACTGGAGCAGGAGCAAATAGCCGCTTTGGCTTAGGCTTAGTGATAGTCACTGGTATGTTAGTTGGCACATTATTTACCCTGTTTGTTTTACCAACCATTTATACCTTGCTAGCCCGTAATCACAGTGCAACCGCACTAACACCAAGGCGCTATGAGCTTGCCGAAGCGAATCGCCTAATCAAAGAAACTGAGGAGACGTCCCAATGAGAAATACGTTAACTAGCCGTCATCAACGTAACAGCCGTACAGTCAACGAAGTGGAAGTGAATGCGATGAGCAATAGCATGACCATGCTATTAATTTATCATGGTCTCCCCGCAGGTCTGGAAAAATCTCATTCAGCGTCAAACTCGAGCACTTTAAATAAGCCTACACGCTAATGTAAATAGCCGCCAAACCTAAATGGTATGGCGGCGATTATCAAATAACATCCCAACGTACTGTCTCTATTGGCCTTCATAAAAAGCTAAAACAAGATTACCTTCCCGAATAATAATTGGGTTGCCGGGTAATGCGTCCAACAATTCACGCTGAGAACTTTCTACGACCACCGCCACATCTTTATAATGATAATTTTTTAATAAATCAGGTAACTGCTTTAAGCTATAAAACCGATTAGCGGCATCTGGGTATTTTAGCCCGTAGCCTAATTCCCCAGTTTGGTGAAGCATCGTAATATCACTGCGTTTAAGTACCCATGCCAATGTGGTGCCTAGCCCGACATTATTGGTTAACAATACAGATTTATCAGCTAACTGGTGATGATACTTCGCAATCACCTCTTGTGGCGTATTATTACTGGCAATACGAGATGGGATCACATGCCCCACCGTTAAGCTAATTGCCACCGTACACACTGCGGCTAAATACCAAAACCGTTGTTTGAAAGAAAGCAACGCAACCAATAACCAAAAAATAAATGCGCCAGCGGCTAACCATAGCTTTCCACTTTCATCGGCCTGATATACATTCAGTTTAGGATAATAAGCAGAAGCAATAATTCCACCAGCAATAACGCCACCTATCAGTGTGTTAATCAATGCATTCAAACGAATAGTGAGTGTGTTTTTCTCAGTCAGTATTTTTTCAATGTAGGCTGCCATAAGAACCGCGATCGGTGCAATACAAGGCAAAATATAGGTCAGTAATTTTCCTTTAGTAATACTGAAAAAAACAAATGGCACGATAAACCATAATAGAAAATAAATATGTAACCCTTTTTGCTGCCATGCGTGTCGTAGCGCACCAAAAAGGTACCCTAGCCAAGGTAATACCGCAGCGAGCAAGATAGGGATATAAAACCAAAATGGGGATTTGTTTTGCGCGTTATTCGCCATAAAACGTTGAATATGCTCAACCCAGAAGAAATAGTTCCAGAAATCAGGCTCACGGCTGGCAATAACAAAGGCCCAAGGTAAGCACACGACAAAAGCAGTGAACAGCGAAACAAACGAGAAAACAAATACTTCTTTGAATTGCTTAAAGTAAATAGCGGCAACAGAGCAAACAAGCACTGGCAGCACTAAAACGAGAAAACCTTTTGTTAATACCCCTAACCCACAGGCTACTCCCATCATCATAAAAGCGAGTAATTTATGAGAGAAGTATTTTGTCGTTAAACCCCATTGGAAAAAGAAAATCACCATAGTGATAAATGCTGTCACAATCGGGTCAAGAATATTGTAGGTACCGATGGTAAAGACCATCAACATTGAAAGATAAATAAACACCGCGTTGAAAGCGAGACGTGAGTTTTTCCAAGCCATTTTAGCGCTAAGATAAACAAATAGCCCACTAGCTAATGTACTAAATACCACACCAAGACGAACAGAAATGTTATTTTCACCAAATAACATTTGGAAAACAGCCCCTACCCAATAACCAAAAATAGGTTTCTCAAAATAACGAATATCTAAAAGTTCAGGAACACTCCAGTTATAACTTATAATCAGTTCCCGACTAATTTCTGCATACCGCAGTTCATCCGGTTGCCACAGTAACCTACCATTTAAGGGTAAAAAATAGGTCACTAGGACAAAACCAAATAACAGGCACCATTTAAGGTAGGCAATTCTATTGTTTGCCATAATCATCTCATCTCAACCATTCTTTTTATTGATATTTAATCATTTTATTTATTTCGTTTGAGCAAACACGCTCTTTTATTTAGCTATTATCGTTATGCCAATTAAACCCCATTTAAACAAATCGAACGTTAGTTGGTAGAAAGGTCGCTGTATATAAACAATCAATAAATGAATACTACAATTCATATACAAAAAGAGATAAGAATCAAATAATAAGACTGAGTGTTTAAAGAATAGTTCAGTATTTAAAAATAAGGTGAAAATTTAATTCGTTCTTAATATTAGTCATTAATACAAAAAAGTGTACGGCAGTTTATAAACAAAAACCGGTCAGGGTATTCACCATAACCGGTTGTTATTCATACAAAGTAAAACTATTTGGCAGCAGCTAACGCCTGTTCAAGGTCTGCTAAAATATCATCAATATGTTCTATGCCAATTGATAAGCGGATCATATCCCGAGAAACTCCTGCCTGCGCTAACTCTGCATCATTAAGCTGACGATGTGTCGTTGATGCAGGGTGGCAGGCTAGTGATTTAGCATCACCAATATTTACCAACCGTACAATCAGTTTTAAGGCATCAATAAAGCGCGCCCCTGCTTCTTGGCCACCTTTAATACCAAACGACATAATACTTGCTGGCTTGCCGTTCATATACTTTTGCGCTAAGCCATGTTCAGGGTTACTCGGTAGCCCTGCATATTTCACCCACTCTACTTGTGGATGATTTTCCAGGTAGTTCGCAACTTTTAGCGCATTTTCGGTATGTCTATCCATTCTTAGCGCGAGGGTTTCTAAACCTTGTAAAATCAAGAATGCGTTAAACGGTGATAATGCAGCACCCGTTCCGCGCAATGGCGCAACACGGCAACGAGCAATAAAGGCCGCTGCACCAAAATGTTCGGTATAACTGACACCATGGTATGCCACATCCGGCTCTATCAATAACGAAAAGCGATTCGGGTATTTTGTCCATGGAAACTTACCTGAATCAATAACCATTCCGCCAAGTGATGTACCGTGACCACCAATATATTTTGTCAATGAATGAACGACGATATCTGCCCCATGTTCAAATGGACGACATAAATAAGGTGTCGCCACCGTATTATCGACAATCAAAGGAATACCATGGCGGTGTGCAACTTCAGCGAGTGCCGCAATATCAACAATGAAGCCCGCTGGGTTTGAAATTGACTCACAAAAAATAGCCCGCGTCTTATCATCAATAAGCGCATCAAATGCGGCGAGATCATCATGCTCCGCAAAACGTGTTTCAATTCCTAAACGCGGCAGAGCATGGGCAAATAAGTTATAGGTTCCACCGTATAATTTAGCTACAGAAACAATGTTGTCTCCAGCTTGCGCGATAGTTTGAATCGCATAAGTAATTGCCGCCATACCAGAAGCAACGGCCAAGCCAGCGACACCGCCTTCAAGCGCAGCAACTCGTTGCTCTAAAACATCATTAGTCGGGTTCATGATACGAGTGTAAATATTACCCGCGACTTTTAAATCGAAGAGGTCAGCACCATGCTGAGTATCGTCAAAAGCATAAGAGGTGGTTTGGTAGATTGGCACGGCAACAGACTTAGTGGTAGGGTCAGGAGAGTAACCGGCGTGAATCGATAATGTTTCTAATTTCATTAGTTATCCTTGTTATGGCACATCAGAAAAATATGGCCAAAGGACGTAATTATTACGTCGTTATATTTTTTCTATGATAACAATAGATATTACCCCAGATCGTATTACAGACAACCCGATCTACTTGAAATTATTTCATGTGATACAGAAAAGAGATAAAGAAGGGATCATGAGTCATAAATCAAACTAGAGCCCCTCTATATTTAATCTAATGAATAGTTTCTATAATAATAAAATTCAAAGTTGACACTAAAAATCTCATTAAATAATATATTATTCCTAATTAATCATGCGAAACCAATCAGTCATTACCTATAACAGAAACGGTATAACATCAAAATAATCCTAATGGATAATTAAATGTTATTCTGTTTTCATTTTCATTTCTTGTGCCATGAGTTTGTCTTAACGTAATATTTTTATAACTCACAGAAAGTTTTTTTAAAGCGCCTGTCTGGAAAGTATAGTATAGTTCTGTTTCACGGACCCACTCGCGACCATTATCCGTAAACTTATTATGAATATTAGTCCCTTTAGTATATCGATTCATTATTTTCAACCCTGGAACACCCACATGAGTGAAATCATATTCATGTCTGATTTGGTAAGAACGTTCCTTCGGCGAATCAAAACTATTACTCAACGAGTCATTGCTTAGAAAGCCACCACCAGCACCATCTAAACGCATCCATTTAGAACTGCCCTCTAAGTGTTGATAACCGAAAATTAATTTATTACCGCCATACTGAGCTGTAAGTGCAGAACTGAATGTTTTATTATCAAGTTTCCCTGCTTTTGAACTGCCTGTATCCTTACCCCACCAATAATTTAAATCTGCCCCCAATCTTACATTGTCTATATTATAGAACTGAGTCAAATTTACATAGTTTTGCTGATAGATATCTTCGAATTTACTACTCCAAAGGGAAAATGATGTATCTTTACTGTATACATACTTACCACCACCATAATAAAAATCACCACCTTTGATTTTATTATATGTTAGTGTTTCCATATCTTCTGAAACTCTCGACTTTCCTTTTTGGAGTACAGAAAATTGTAATTCTAAGCCATCAATTTCTTTACTAGAAAAATCTAGTCCACGAAAAACCTGAGGTAAAGAACGAGTATCTGTCGCAATTACCATCGGGTTTCTAGGTCTTAAGTCTCCATATCTTAATTCTGATTTAGAAAATTTTGATTTCGCAGTAGCTCCAACATAACCATAAGAATGCGGTGAATCATCAGGTAAAAGCCCTGTACCAGTAGTACCTCTACCTCCGTCAAGTTTTACCGATAATAACCCTAGCCCATCAACCCCAAATCCAATGACTCCTGGTGTATAACCTGACTTAATTTCTAATATGAAATTTTGAGTCCATTCTCTAGAATAGTTTTTAACTGCTGAATCACCAACATAATTTTTATTAATGAAATAATTGCGTAATAATAAATTACCTTTAGCTCCGTCAATAAATCCATTTGACTCATTACTAGAAAATGCATTCTGACTCAAAATTAATAATGATAAAATAGGGATAGCAAAACCAATTCTATTATTCACTAAAACCTCCAACTGTATTTTTTATTATTAAAATATTTCATATAAAGCCTAAAAATTAACTAACTCATCGCTATAATTTTATTTACAGTCTCTTAATATTAGTTGAAGAGCATCACAAAAAATAAAATCATAATTTAAATTTCATTAACCACTATCATTATATGTTGGTGTGGGTAAAACTTATTTTATTGAAACAACATAAACTGATAACACCCAAAATGTTATATACTAAATACATTGTCAATGTGACGAAGATCTCATATTTTTCTTTGGAAAAATTTGACTATGACCTTTTGTTCTTTTACTGAGATTTTGAGCATGAAACCTGCTTTTCACCTAATGGCCAAACCAACAAGCTATACTTGTAATATTGATTGTGTCTACTGTTTCTATCAAGGCAAAGATAGTGGGACATTAAGCCAAAAAACGCCTTCTCGATTCATGAGTGATGATGTATTAGAGAACTACATAAAAAAATATATAATACAAAACCCAACTCAATTAGTTGAGTTTGCATGGCAGGGTGGTGAACCTACAATGGCTGGTATCGATTTTTATCAAAAAGCACTTTCACTACAAAAAAAATATGCTAACGGGAAAAAGATAACCAATACACTACAAACTAATGGCATTTTGATTGATGACAATTGGGGAGAATTTCTTTCAAAAAATAATTTTTTAGTGGGTATATCCCTTGATGGTACTAAACACATCCACGACAAATACAGAAAAACTCATGCAGGGAAATCAACTCATGATAAAGTTGTTAATGCAGTGAGAATTTTACAAAAATATAATGTAGAATTTAATGTATTGATCGTAGTAAATGAATATACCGCCAAATACCCGCTTGAAGTCTATAAATATTTAACACAAGAAGTGAAAGCGAATTATCTGCAGTTTATCCCATCTGTAGATCGTCGACCTCAGGGGGTATTTCAAGGTGAACTAATTAGTCCCAATCTTGAAACTCTTGCTTATGTCACTCCATGGTCTGTAACAGGCCCTCTTTACGCTTCATTTATTAATAGTATTTTTGACTATTGGTTCAAAAATGATATTGGCAGTGTTTTTGTACAGATTTTTGAGAACACCTTAGCAGCAGTTATGGGACAGAGTCCTGGTATGTGCGTAATGCGTGCAACATGTGGATTAAGTTTAGTTATCGAGCAAAATGGTGATATCTATAGTTGCGATCACTTTGTATATCCAGAATATAAACTTGGTAATATATTGACTGATAACCTCACTGACTTAGTTTATAGTAAAAAACAAAAAAATTTTGGAATGAGTAAAAGTGACTTTTCTAAAGTATGTTTAGAATGTGACTACCGATTCGTTTGTCAAGGCGGATGCCCAAAACTAAGAATTAATTCCATAAATGGAAAAGCGCATAATTATTTATGTGAAGGATATAAAAGTATTTTCAAGCATTCTATTCCCCCAATGAAGACCTTAGCTGCGCTATTACAACAAGGTCACTCTATTCAAGAAATCAGACAAATAACACCTTTAATGATCCTATAATAACGAATATGCTTAGAGCAATTTCTACCCTAAGCATGTTTGAGTTATCATTATTCAATTTGAAATAAAACTCTATTTAACGAAAAACCTTTACGGGATGAGGGTGTTTTCTCGTCACAAATCAGTACTGACTCCATAGCAATTTTGATCATATCATCAAACGTAGTTTGACGTTCTTCAGCTGATAATTTTTCATTAGTTCGTATATGGTCAGAAACCGTACAAATGGTCAATGCTCTAGCTCCATATTCCGCAGCAACAGCATAAATTCCCGCGGCCTCCATTTCGACACCTAAAATACCGTATTTTTCCATAATATCGAACATATCCGGTTCAGGTGTATAAAATAAATCTGCAGAAAATAAATTGCCAACCTGAGTAGAAATTCCATGCTCACTTGCAGCTTGCACAGCACTACAAACCATATTGAAGTCAGCAATTGCAGCATAATCATGCCCTTTGAAACGCATTCTATTAACTTTAGAATCAGTACAAGCACCCAGACCAATAACTACATCACGTAACTTAACATCTTGCCGCACTGCACCACATGAACCTACACGTATAATTTTCTTAACACCGAAATCGGTGATCAGTTCTTTTGCATAAATAGAGCATGATGGAATACCCATTCCATGCCCCATTACAGAGACTTTCCGCCCGCGATAATTTCCTGTATAAGCAAGCATTCCTCTTACATTATTAACTTCTTTAGCTTCTTCAAGAAATTTAGTTGCTATATATTTAGCTCGCAATGGATCTCCTGGCATGATAACTACATCAGAAAAATCACCGAGTTCCGCATTGATATGAGGCGTTGCCATTATAATCTCCGAATAAAAACTTTTATTAATTTCATTTGAAATACCCCTGCTTATTTCAAAATAAATATAGAAAGGCTATTGAAAATAAACATTATAGATAAATCAGAGGTATTTATTAATTACGCGGTAGATAGAAAATCATTATAAAATAACTCTATCTATCCCTGTTTTATTATAAACAATGAACCATATCTTAAATAAATTATCATTATTAGTGTGACTGACTTAAATTTAATACTCTATGTTTAGTAAAGAAACCAAGTAAGAAACAACAAGCAAAAACAGTAAAATATAAAATATTAGCTGTAATTAATGCGGCCTGAACACCAAAGTGCTCAACCACTGGACCAGTTACGACAAAAGTTAACATTGTACCAACTGTTCCACAGGTTAAAATAAAATTAACTAATTTAGGCGATGACACACTCGTTTGTTGTGAACCTAAAGTAATAATAGTTGGATAAATTGCACTAGAAACAAAACCTAATCCAAAAATGATATATTGTAATAGATTGACTTGTTCACTGTGAATAAATATATACATTGCGATAGTCGCTAAAGCCGCAAGAAATACAAGGACTCTTTGTAAATCAAAAAACTTGATAACAAAACTAAACACCCACATACCGATCATATAAGATGTCCAAAAATAACTCACTAGTACGCCAGCTTCACTGATATCCATTCCTAGGTCTTTAGTTGTATACTCAGGTATCCATTGAATAAAAGCCAACTGTCCCAATATATAGCAAACAGCAGCAGCGGAAAGTAATACAACATTCAGTCCCCATTTTTCAGAGGTTACCTTTACTGATACATTACTTCCATTTTTAGACGATTCTTCTGCATTAACTTTTTTACCAATGGCAGGAAAATCAGAGAGCAATGTTAGTGACATTATTCCTAGATAAATTAATGCGATACACCCATATACCCAGTACCAACCTAAATGGCGAGTCAATATCGCAGCAGCAATAACAGGGAATATCGTTCCTGCCATACTAAAAAACGAATCGGTGAATAATAAACGTGCACCACGCTGTCTACCTTCATATAACTGAGTGATCAAAAATGTCCCAATAGACATCGTGATTCCACTGACGGTACCTAAAATAAACATACAAATAGAAAATATAATTAAGGATTTTCCAAAGAAAAGCCCCGTTATAGATAACAATATTAAAATAGAGCCAAATATTAGTTGTTTTTTAATTGCAAATACTTCCATTAACCAAACATTAAGAAATATAGCAACTAATATACCTGTATTTAGAAATGTAAATGTATTACTCATACTAGTGATTGGCACTCCAAAGTACTGTGCAATATCACCCATTACCATTCCTGTTACTATAATTAATGCACCAGTGAATGAATAAGACAGACAGCTTATAGCAAATAGCCTCTGGATATTTGATTTATTCATATTTCCCTCAGAAGGAACTTATATTTTAAATATATTAAAGTGTTAGAGTTAATAATAATGCCGAAATTAATCGACATTATTTTATATATATTACTTACTTGCTATATCACTAATACGTAAATCTAATTTTGGATTTTGATTTGGTTGCTTTTTAATAAATTCAATAACCGCATCAGCAGCACTGATACCTGGGATTGTTTTAGTATTTTTACCATTATTAAATGCTTCAAAACCATCGCCACCTGTTGCTAAGAAAGAATTAACAACAATTGGATAATATTCGTTATCATTAATATCTTTACCATTTAATTTTAATGAAACGACTCGACTGTCTGGATTTTTCTTACTGTCATATTTCATTTCTAAGCCTGAAGAGACTTGTAATACGCCATTTGTCAAGTTTGCAGCATGGTTCATTAATGAACGAAGATCTTTTCCACTGATTTCCATGTAAGTAAGTTCATCAGGGAATGGGAACATACTGATTACATCACCAAGAGTAATATTACCTTTCTCTATTTCGCTTCGAATACCACCACTATTAACAAAAGCAATTTTCGCGCGTGAATCTGTTTGCAAGAAAGCATCTGTAATTAAGTTACCCAATAAAGATGATTCACCATAAGCACGTGTTAATTCGACGTTCGCATTTCCAATTTTTTCTAGCGTGATTGTTTCTAGCTTTTTAGTCCAATCATCAATTTTCTTTTGAGTTGCAGGGTCTGGCGTATGTTCATCTGCGAACATATTAATTAGTTGCCCTTTATATCCTTTGATCTTATTTGTATTATCATCAACGTCTAACACTAACTTACCTAAGTTAATGCCATAAGAATCTGTTGAAACAATTAAGGTATCATTTACTTTAATGGGCTCTGGTGTCCCTACATGAGCATGGCCTGTAATTAAAACATCGATACCATCGACTTGTTTAGCTAGGTCAATATCTTTTTGTAGCATTCTAGATACATCAGTCGCACCGAAACTTGATTGACGAGCAGGGACGCCTTCATGTACCAGTAATACTGTAATATCAACTTTATCTTTCAGCTCATTAATATATTTTTGTAAATACTCGACTTCGTCTCTAGCCTCTACACCTTCTCTTTTATCTTTATTCACTGTGTCGTAGAAAGCAAATTTTCCGTGTAAGCCAATAACACCTAGTTTAACACCATCTTTTTCTATAATAGTCCACGGTTTATCCCAGACAGGTTTCTCTGAATTCTCATAAAAAACATTTCCTAATAAAACAGGAAATTTAGCCTTATTTAATTGAGTTAACATATTAGGAACACCATGATCAAATTCATGGTTACCAATTGAAACTGCGTCGAATGACATTTCATTCATAATATCAACTACAGCTTCACCATTTGTTAACGTACTAATATATGGCCCTGTAAAATAGTCACCTGCATCAAAGAAAAAAACACCTTGTTCTTTATTTTTAGCATCTTTAACTACACTAGCTATATTAGCAAACCCGCCTACTTGTCTATCTTTACTAATATAAGGAACTTTAAATGGTGAAACATGAGCATGTAAATCATTAGTATGATAGATAGTAATATCTTTTGCATATGAAAGAGTACTACCTAATAGCGAACCTATAATTATGGGTAAAACTAATAACTTTTTATTCATAACAATTGCTCCAGAATAAATATATTGCCATCATTTTTGATGACTGTAGTTAATAATAATCGTACTGGAACATATGTGATTTTAGTCACGTTTAACCACTGATTTCATCATCAACAGAAAAATACTATCAATTTATGTTGGTATATCTCTATATTTTACTCTTCGCTGTCAGAATACAAGTCTACATTCAATATCATACTTAAGTCATACTGTTGTTTTGCCACTCCTATACGCTGAGCAGCTGTTAGTGTTTCATTTGGAGGAATACAGCAGTAATTATAATATTTACTAAATAAAGAAAGAATTTTAACTAAAATTTTTGGTGATAATGAATTTATTCTTTTACTTGGGAAGAAATACAAGAACGTTTTTATAAATTCTTCAGAATATTTTAATGATGGGTTTAACTTTAGATACTCATACGGTTGATTGTTTTTAGAACTAGTCAAGTTACAAATATATTTATACCCTTCCCCATTAATATCTTTATATTCATGCCAAACATTCTTCCACCATCCAACTTTATAGCTTCCAGTATGTTTATATTGAATGCCATCTCTATTTTCATTAGAAATAACATAGAAAACATCACATTTCTCATTTCTAATTGCATTCCCATAAGCTGTTAATACTGCTCCTCGAATATAAACCTCATGATGAATAAAGTGATGTTTTACATTCGGTGCTAACAATATCTCTAATGTTTTAAAATGACTATGGCCAGCAACAACAGGCTCTATAATGTGTTTTGACACATTATCACTCGTATAGTGGATATGATCAAAGCTATGACGCTTATGAAATGATTCATATTTCTTATATATTTTTTCTATTGTATTTTCTTCTAATAAATTAATAGATTCCGCTGGGATATTTTGTGATTTATAAATACTTTCTAATGATAACTCTTGATCATTCCAATTTGTCGTAATAGATAATACATAACCTGTTTTAGAGCAGCAACTAACTATACAGTGTAAATCATTAGATAGTCCCGTTTTATTTTCAACCCTACAATTTAAATTAAATAAATTTGTCTCTATTGATGAATAGTTTATTTTTTATTTTATATTTTTCAACTTTCCTACATAATATATCTAATATTTCATTTATATTTTCTAATCTTCGATAAAAAGATGCCGGTGTAATTTTTAACTCTTTAAAAATAGTACTAACCTTGGTGTTTTTTAATAAACTTTCTATGAGTTTGTTATCAACATCATCAAATTTGTTTAGATTTTTTAATGAATAAACATTATTACAATTCTTACATTGATACCTAACAGTACCAATTGCTGTTGTTCCATATTTTATACTTTCAGTTGAATAGCAGCTTGGACAAGCTTTTTCTATATTTTTCATATAGAAAGACCAATATGGATAAAATATTTTTTTTAAGTCATCGTTATTAATTAGATAACTATTACCGCCACATTTAGGACAATATATGGCTCTATAACCAAGTTTGAATGATGGTTTAACGTAATCAGCGCAATCAACTAGTGCAAAATTCTTACAATCCTCTGATTTACATACATTTACATCAATCTTTGGTAACATTTTATCCCCACCAACATATTTTGATAGTTTATATTATTATTGATAGATCATGAACAATAAATGTGAACTATATTACATATTATAATTACAAATTAATTATTTTTACTATACATAATTAACTTGTAATTATATTCATGAATCTATACCAATCTATATCAAATAGAAAGATTATATTTTCTTTATTTATAAGTATATAAATCAAATCAGCAGTATTAATTTACCTTAAGGGATAATGTAAAGTATATGAGAATTGTAAAATGGTAGATGTCACTCGTAGAACACTTTGTGAAGGGTTGATGGCTTTATCTGTACTTGCAATAACGAACACTAATGTTTTTGCAGCTACAGCTAGACCTCGACCAAATATTCTTTTTCTCATCGCAGATGATTGGAGTTGGCAGAATTCCGAAGCCGTTGATAAGCTTGGTTTAAACCTTCCAACTTTTGAACGAATTAAACGCTCCGGAGTTAATTTTCCTAATGCATTCACCGCTGCCCCCACATGCACAGCCTCACGGGGATCTATTTTAACGGGTAAACCTATTTACCAACTAGAACAAGGAGCTAATCTCGCAGGTACATTATCCTCAAAATTATTAACATATACCGATATCTTAAAGGACAATGGTTATTATGTAGGTTTCTCTGGTAAAGGCTGGGCACCTGGTAAAACTGAGCCAGGAGGAAGAAGTCAAAACCCAGCCGGCGCTCGATATAAAAACTTTGATACGTTTATGGCTGAGCGACCAAAAGATACACCATTCTGTTTTTGGTACGGTAGCCCTGAACCTCATCGCCCTTTTACAACGGGAGAAGGAGTTAAAAAAGGAATAAAAGTTAAAGATGATGGTGTTCCTAACTATTTACCAGATAACCAGATAGTACGTGATGACATCGCGGATTATATCGATGCAGCTCAGATATTTGATAAGAATTGTGGTGATATTCTTAATAAACTTGAAAAAGAAGGTCTTTTAGATAATACCGTTGTTGTTATTACTGGTGATAATGGTTGGGCATTCCCAAGGGCGAAAGCAACCCTATATGATGCAGGAACACACGTTCCACTTGCCATTATGTGGAATAATGTCATCAAACCATCACGTACAAATGACTCACTTGTATCCTTAACCGATCTAGCTCCTACCTTTTTAGAAGCAGCAGGAGTTAATCCGCCATCATCAATGGTTGGGAAAAGCCTGCTTCCAACCTTGCAATATGACCAGCCACATCGTGAATCGGTTATTACTGCTATGGAAAGGCACATGGATGGTGGAGAGGTTCCACTAGAAACTTATCCTATTCGTGCATTACGTACTCATCAATATTTATATATCAAAAACTTTGAACCTAACCGCTGGCCAGCAGGAAAACCAGGCAAGGACGACGTTACATTTAAGGAATATGCCAATAAAGTTTATAGCGGCTATGCTAATATTGATGCCAGCCCAACAAAAGCATTCATCATTACCGAAAAAGATAAGAAAGAAATAGAACCTTTTTATACCTTGGCGACAGGTAAACGACCTAATGTTGAGTTATATGATATTCTAAAGGACCCAGATCAGCTCAATAATTTAGCTCAGAATAAAGAATATGCAGGCGTTCTTGAACAGCTAGATACTCAATTGATGACAACTTTAAAAGAGCATGGCGATCCAAGAGCAACAGGAAATGGCAATATTTTCGATACCTACCCAACTTATAGCGACCCTGGGTTTGGTCGTCCTGATAACTACTAAATTGATGGCTTTAACATGTTAGTAGTATTCTTTAATAAGATTAATTAAATATACAGTAATTAAACAACAAGGGGCTCTCACTCAACAAATAGAGTGAGAGCCCTTAACGAATCACTTAGTCATTATAAAAATGCACCATAAATAACCGAAGTAATAGACGCTAATCCACAGATAAAAGTAAAGATTTGTGCCAGTTTTGAAGTGCTAAATTTCTTCATTGCAGGAACAATATTCATCGAAACAACAGGTAGAATGAATAGGATAGCGGCAATCATTGGTGCCCCCATCGTTTCAATCATGCCTAAAATACTTGGGTTACGAATAGTCACAATCCAGGTTGTTATCACAATAAATAACATGGATGCCATTTGAATTTTCTTCACAGAGAAAGAAGAGCGAGATTTAATTAACCCAACCAAACCTTCGTGAGCGCCTAAGAAGTGACCAAAGTAACTTGATACAATCGCAGCGAAAGCAACAATAGGCCCTAAATAAGATAGGATTGGTGATGGGTTGATATTCGCAATATGTGATAACACACTGATATTTTGTTCTTTCGCAACGGCAAGCTCTGCTGGGCTTAGTGATAACACCACAGAGAAAACGAAAAACATCACGAAACCAGTCAGCATCAATGCTGCACCACCAGTAATCATATCCGTTTTTACCACTGCATTATCACCAAACTGCTGACGTTGGTCTTTAGTAAATTGGCTGATGATTGGGCTATGGTTAAATGAGAATACGATAAGTGGGATCGCCATCCAAACAATCACAGGCATTGCACTCCAATCAGGAGCCACCTCTAGCATGGACATATTCCACTCAGGGATTAGATACAATGATAAAGCTAACAAAATGAATACCAAAGGATAAACCATTAGGGAGGTGAGCTTTAACATAAGGTCGCGACCAAATACCACACCAGCAGTCATTGCAGCAATCAATACTCCAGACAATAACCATCGTGGTAGTGGGTCTATTCCTAATTGATTTACTAAGAACGAATCAACAGTATTCGTGATACCGACACCGTAAATCAATACGATAGGGTAAATAGCAAAGAAATAGGCAAATGTAATAATATTTGCGCCTACTTTACCAAAATGCTCTTCTACCGTATCGGTAATATCGGCATTTGGATTTTTTGAGGATAAGACAAAGCGAGCTAACCCTTTATGAGCCAACCAAATCATTGGTGTTGCAATTATTGCTAATACTACTAATGGCCAAAAACCCCCAGCACCAGCTTTAATTGGTAGGAATAAAACGCCTGCCCCCACGGCGGTACCAAATAAAGAAAGTACCCAAGTAAAATCCTTATAAGTCCACTTACTGACAGGTTTATCTTCTGTAACTACTGCTTTTTCAATTGTGCTCATCTTGTGTTCTTCATCATTAACGTTATTAAAATAAGATGTGCAGATTTTGCATTAAATGGGCAACAGTACCTAATTTAATTACTCTATTTCTTTCAACTTTTTGGGGTAGATCTCGTTAATAACGTAAAAGAACAAACACCACGTAATTATTCTGTAAAAAAATAATTTCGCAATCAATTAAAAGAGTAAATTTTAGATATAAAGTATTTAATTTTTAATTCGAGGAATGGCTGAGTTATTCGCTCAGCCATTTTTTTTTACCTGAGAAACTGAAATGTTATAGATATATAGGCACTAATATTTCTGTCGCAATTACAACCACAACCAATCCAACTAATACTGGGATTGACGTTCTTTTCACGACTTCGAACGGAGAGATTTTTGCCATACCAGATACGGCCACGACAACCCCTGATACCGGCGATAAAGTCCGCCCTAAGTTAGAGGCTTGTAGCATTGGTATCACTAAGTAAGCAGGATTGACCCCCATTTGTTTTGCTAAATGAGGAATTAGTTCAACAAATGCATAGAACGGTGCATTCCCTGAACCTGTGGTCATCGCAGCTAACATCGTAATCACCACCAGTGCAATCATCATCACAATTGCGCCAGAACCGAATGACTGTGCAAGGTCAATGAGCCCTTTAATAAAGCCAATGGTACTTAAACCTTGAGCAAATACCCCAGCCGCCACTAATAACATAACGACCGTTGCAAATGCTTCTGCCATACCTTTGTAGCAAACTTCTAAGCCACTATAGACATGTTTAGCGCTGAAGCTACGGATGAATTCAATGATTGCAGCCAAAATAATACAGCCAACAATAATGGTAACAATATGCAATTCAGGCGCCCATTTACCATCAAACACTAAAACACCGATAATTGGCGTAAAAGGTAAAATAGCGTAGAAAGCAGGAGCATGGGTTTTAATTTCATTCACATCTAACATTTCAGTCGTGACATTTTCTTTTCTGTCGAGGTAACGCTGCCAAAAGAAGTGAGCGATTGACATTGCCACAATTGCCGCGATAGAAATCGGTAAGGTCGTTTTAAATGCAAAGTCGATTAATGGCATTTCAGCCGCTTTTGCCGCTAAGATAACATCACCAGATGTCGGCGCTAAAATAATTGCCGCTGGCGATGCACAGATTGCTGCTGCTGCACCACGGCTGATCCCGACATTCACCATTACAGGGAATAATGTCGCCATCAGTAATACACCGAGGCCTGTCGCAGAAGATACCGCCAGTGACATCAAACATGCCACAATATAAGCAGCAACCATCAACAAATAAGGTGAGTTGATCATTTTTAATGGCTTAGAAGCGATTTTCACCACAACATCATTCGCCCCAATGTGAGTCATATAAGATGCAAACCCACATAACACCATGATCATCATACCAAGGTCGCCACCTCGGCTCATTAATAGGAATTTTATGTATTCCAGAATATCTGTTACACGCCACCCCGTCGTTGGAACAGAACCTGGTAAAATACTTTTGCCCATAATAGCGGTAATGATTAGAAGTAAAATCCCTCCTGTCATTAACACACCCGTTGCGGAATACCCTTTTATGATATAACGCCCAACTCCAATGGCGACAATAACGCCGATTAAGAGCTCAATCATTTATTTCTCCTGCCTGTCTTATTTTGTAATTATAAAAAAAATTACTCTGCCTAATCATTAAGCAAAATTCACTGACAATGATCATGTCAGCAGATGATTTTTAATATAGAAATGCGTTAAAACACAAGAGAAATAAATAAAAAATCTTTTTGATAGTTATTTTGCAGCCGATCTTCCTATTTATTAACAACACATAGGAAGAACGGCTTAACTTAGACTAGAAAAAATATTTGAAGCGAGCACGAACACCATAGCGTTCATCATCATGATGACTAATCAAATTAGGGTCATCTGCATTAATTTTAGAATAATAAGCACCAAGATAAATTTTGTAATTATCTATAGCTAAAATTTGAGGTAACTCATAAGAAGCATACAAAGTATGAATATCATATTTACCTGGGATGTTATTCAATACTGAATTAGGGTCTGTCGAAATATTTACTGCATTAAAATCTTTAATATTATTATGCGCATAGATATAACCTAGTTGAGCGCGACGCCACAAGGCATAGCCACCTAACGATAAATCTGTTTCTGCTATTGCATCTAGGTATGCAGTACTGAATGTTAGCTGCACGCCATTATCTGAGTCTTTTTCTACGCTATTCCATCCTAAAGTCATACCATATCCATTACGTTTGGACATATCCTTCCAATGACCATCAACGTTATCCCCATAGGCATTGTTGATAACTTGGGATTCCATCGCAATAGCCACTTTAAAATCATTCGGCTGCCAAGCCACCACAGGCCTTAAATAAATAACATTTTTCTTATTATCTAGCTGATAACCATGGTAATTAGAGTCATCGAATAAAGCAGTACCATCTTCAACCAATGCGTTAATTTCAAAATACCAATCATCTAATGAGTGGGAAAGTTGAACACTACCACCATCACCTGAACGCCCCCGCCCTTCTTTCATCATATAAATATAACCGAACCCATCACTGTATAAATCATTCGCCGTATTGCCTGAATACTGTACAAACGTATCTTGTCCTAATGGGAACATATCATAAGCTTCGTAACGGCCGAGCTTTACTTGCCAGCGATCCTTTTGCCCGAAATAAAAAGCGGCATCATCAAGGTTCATTTTTCCTGTCATATCCGCAAGCGGCTGCACAGAAAACCCTGCATAATTTCCATTATCTTTCAAATGATTACCATCTACCCCAATCAAGATCCGTCCATTAATATCCCAATTATCACTCTTATTTGGTTGGTTGTTTTTCCCAAGGGCCGTTCTGACAGATGTAATTTGTCCCTGACGACTCGCCCCATCCATATTGAACTCAACATCGCCATAAAGCTTAAGTTCACCGTAATCATTGTGGTATTGGATCCCAGATGTTGGTTTTTCTTCACTCTCCCTTGGTACATTTGTATTGGAAATAGGCTCCTTAACAACGGTTGATATGGGTTGTTTGGTAGTTTCATGCATATTCATCACTCGTTCGAGCTTTTCTGCTTTCTGTTCAGCAGCTTCGGCACGTCGTTCTGCCAACTCAGCTCTTTTCTCTAACGCCTCCAGCCTTGCCTCAATACGACTTAAATCCGTTTGAGCATCCCCCACCAAAGGGAATAGGATGACAAAAGCCGCTGCAATCGCAGATAACGGTAACATCTTCATATTAATACCTATTTGAATTAAACCAATAAACATCATTGCTAGCGCTTTCTTCTCTTTTTTGATTTATCGTGAAGTGAGCAGCCCAGAACATGAACACAGTATATAATTAAAGATATGTTAACGTTAACATGGAATTGATAAAAGAAAGATCGAACTCACAATTCACTGATTAATCTAAAATAAACAACGTCAAAAACTATGTTCAGATTTTATTTCAACCAGTTGAAAAGTAAGTGATTTTATAAATTAATAATATGGAAACTAACCATTGAATAACTCATAAATCATATCGCCAAAAAAGCCACGATACTGTAAGTATCTAATTTGTTTGCTTTTTTCCTTGAAATCATGAGGAAGGTCATCACCGAATTTTTTACTACGAACCAATGCGGCCTTTTCAAACCAATCTACATCTAGAGTAGCAAAATGCTTTTCCACAACCGTTTCAGTGAAACCTTTCTGCCGCATTTCTTGTTTTATCCGCAATGGTCCATACCCTTTACGGAGATAACCTTGCATTAATAACCCCGCGACACGGTTGTCATCAAGAAAATGTTGCTCACTTAGCCTTTCAAGCACCAATTCAATTAAAGGCTCATCAATAATACCTTCATTTTTTTCATACATACGCCGTTTCATACGAGCAAATAGCTCTGCTTTCCCATAATCACGACGGGAAAGCATAAACAAGGCATATTGGTAAAGCTCGGATTCATTCATGGCGTTAAATTTTCATCATTAAATTGGGCGCATTGCGCGCCCAGTCTAACATAAACCTTTGTACTCTAGCTTGAATAAGTATGTGATTCGGCTGGCGGAGCTCAGTCAACACCCATGCGGTTTGAATCGTGACGCGTATATACTCTAAATAATTCAAGTTGCATGTAGGCGACAAACGAAGACAGATCGATGAGCATACATAAGTATGTGATTCGACTGGCTGAGCGCAGTCAACACCCATGCAGCTTGAAGTATGACGAGTATGACAAGTTAGTGAACTTGAGCGCCACTTAACAATTTATATATCGTATCAGGGGTATAACTGCCGTCTTGGAAATAAATTGTCCAATCCGTAATATCGTCGCGCGTTAATGGATAAACTTCCCCTTCTTGCATATTTTTCACATAAAAAGGATGGTTAATTAAACGCCCTTCAAACTTGTCTCCATTCCAAGAAACAGGTTCAAACCACATATGTTCATGACCATCGAAATCTTCTTCTGCATCATGGTAACCAATACCGCATTTCACTAAAAAGCGCCATTCCGAATCTTCCGCTTCCTCGTTTTTACCGAGGAATTTGGCAAAAAATCCTTTCTTCTGAGCGACCGGTTTTGGCCCGTAGTTATCTAGCATATGGGTAAAATATTCCCAACGTAATTTGGCTTTACGGGACATATCAGCGGTTTCTTCATCGGTACGCATAAACATCATCGCGTTTTGATCTTCAAAGCCTTCAAAGAAACTTTCTAATACCGGGTTTTCTTGTGTCACACGGAACAACATCGCGGATGGGTGCTGATGAGATTCGTCTCGATCATGCCAATCCCCCATGAAACGCTCTGATGACGCATCACCAAACTCGAAATTCATCTCTTCAAGTGGTTTTAAGTCATCAATTGGCGTTGATTTACCCACATGCAACAGCCCTTCTTCAAACGGTACTGCAACTAAATACTCATAGCCTGCTTGGGTTTGGCCAATAAAAATAGGTTCATTAAACACGATTTTTCCGTGAGTAATACTGTTATTCACGAAGCTCCAAAATAGTTCGGGAATACCATAATAAGAAGCGATCGGGTGCGGTATAATAATTTCTGCTTCCGATAAACCACAACGAGCCAAACCGTGGGTATGGAACCAATACATGGTCGGGGCGCGCTCTTCTTCCGGCTTGTCTTCATTGTCTTCTTGATCATAAATAGCATGAACAACATACAAAGAATCAATGCTTGGCATCAAATCATCAATTAGTTGGAAATTAAGCCACTCACGAGTAAACACTTTCCCTGCGGCAGAAATATCCAAGCCTAGTAATAAATCTGGCACTAATATTTGAATAATTTTCAGCTGCTGAAGGTAATTAACTAATGGCTGCCCTTGAAATAAACATTCAACAATCACTGCTTGAGGAGCAGCACTGGCCTCTGCATACAGCTCAGGGCTGATTGGATCAGTGGCAAAATAAGGATTGATGGTATATTCAGGGTCGCTATCCACTAAAGAGATATAAAAACGTAATTCTTCTTCATCTTTTTTACAGCTAAAGAAAAAACCGCCATCCTCAGGAATGTAGTCTATTTCACCATCGGTGAAATAAGTTTGCTCTTCTAAACGCTGCTCTAATAATAAAGACGTCAGCTCAGAACCAGGGATAGCAACCATCATTGATGCTTCTTTTTCACCCTCACCTGCTGCGGTATCAAGGTAGTGTTGTTTATTATTCATTTTCAGACCTATTAATAAGTGACTCTGGCGAGGATATCAGCTTATATTCATTAAGAATATTGTGATTATTCTTAACAAACAGAGATTGTGATTTGATCCTTCGTATTGCAAGTAAGTTAATAAATAATCATTATTCGACAATCAGTTATTCTACTTTTCATACTGTATTGACTGAGGCACAATAATGCACTTTCTTTAATTTGCTTTAAATTGATAAAGCAAAAGTTCTATTTCAATAAAGGTAATTCAAATATGGCTGATTTAACCAAGGCACAAAAAGAATATGTTGATGAACTGGCGATGCAGCGCGTTTTCGATATGAATAGCGATGAAGTGCTGGTCAACGCCTTAGAACAAAAGATTCACCAAATGGAAGACCATTTAAAAGCCTATTTTCATGAGCGTGTTAAGTTTCATCAACAAAACAAAAAGTAGTATTTTCAGCCCTATCGTGCCGATGTTATTTCTTGCATCGGCAGCTATTTTAGGTATGAAAAATGATAATCTTAAATAAATAATTAACATACAGGTATCTAGTTTTAGATCTTCATAAAAAAGCATTAAGCGCTATCGATAAAAAAATTATCAATGTTAAAATTCCAACTATTATAGATATACCTAACTACACCTCTCTATTATCTAAAGATTGAGCCAATTTTATGAAACGCATTCAATTCAGTACTGCACTGATTCTTTCTTCTATTATGAGCATGTCTGTGAGCTTTGCCGATAGTGATCGTCCGTTATTTTCGGTCTCTGTAAGTGAGTCTGGAGTCCCACAAAGTAACAGCGAAGGCGGCATTACTCGTTCTTCTACCACAGAGTCACGAGTACTGCCGATTTGGGGCGATGAAGCCCGCGCTCGAGGGTATGATTTACCGGAACCTTTTGGGGTGAGTTATGGGTATATGAACATGCGCCAAGATATTGTGGTTGATAGAATAGGGTTTATCGCTCCAGAAAACCCTGATTTTTCAAATGCGATACATATCGAAGCAGGGCATACAAGACAAAAAAGTGAAACCCATACACTGAAATTGGATTCATGGGTGTTTCCATTCTTAAATGTTTATGGCCTGTATGGACATACCAAAGGTAAATCCCATACTACATTAAAAGGTGGAAGCTTCGCCTTAGCTCCGGGATTCGTCATCCCGTTAGACCCTTTTTTGAAAGGTCAACCTTTTGACTTAGACTTCAAAGGCAAAACTTATGGCGCTGGGTTTACTTTAGCTGGCGGCTATAACGACTTTTTTACAACCTTAGACCTAAACTATACTAAAACCGACCTTGATATTCTTGATGGTGATATTAAAGCCTTAATTATTTCACCTCGTGTTGGTTATACATTTACTTTTGACCCTTTGATTGATGGACAAGGTAATACCAAAGTTCAAGTTTGGACTGGGGCAATGTACCAAGATATTACTCAACGTTTTAAAGGTGATATCAATAAGCTCAATTTACCCGGAAAATTCCAAGACATAGTTAATTCAATTGATGAGCCCGGAATGAAATTCGATGTAAAACAACACCTTGCTCATAAATGGAATAATACTGTCGGTGCCCGTGTCGAATTCACTCGAAACTTTAATGTGCTCACTGAATTCGGTTTTAATAACCGTAATACCTTCTTTGTATCTGGGGAATTCCGTTTTTAATGTGGCATTCGGCAATTATCCAAAGGCTGGCCTTGCTCAGCCTTTTTATTATTTTTCCCGCTAAAGCTGATTTACTCCCTGATCGCCAGCAAATCGATGGCTGGTTAAACGATCTCGGTGGAAAAAATAGCTTTGATGAAAGTAAAACTGTCGATTGGGGCGTATTACCGGGGCCATTTTATACCCCCGAAATGGGCGTTGGTATTGGTACTGCGCTGGTTGGTTTATATCGAATAGATAAAGAAGATAAACAAACCCAGCCGTCTTCTATTGGCTTAAGCGGTTTTGCGTCGTCTACAGGCGCGTTTGGCTTAAATTTTACCAATTATAATTTTATTGATAACGACCAGTGGCGGTTATTTGTTTCCGGCACCATTAACAATATTCCCACTTATTACTGGGGTAAGGGATATTCTGCAGGGAAAAACGATCACAATAAAGAAAAGTACCATTCCCAAGAATTCCAAATAACCCCAAGAGTCTTATATCAATTGGCCGATTCGACTTATATTGGTCTTGGTTGGAACTTTTCATCAATCAATGCCAGTGATCCTGATAATGGCGCCAAACAGTATTTCTCCAATTCAATTGGGGGTCGTTCGGTGTTAAATTCAGGCGTCAGTGCATACTACAGTTATGACACACGAGATTTTCTGCCCAATGCCTATCATGGGCAAGCTTTTGAGGCCATCTATACTTATTTTGCGCCTACCCTCGGTAGCGATACATGTTTCCAAACCACCCAATTACAATATGCCTATTACCATGCCTTAGCCGAAGAGACTGTTATTGCATTCGACAACTATGCGAGGTTTTCAACCGGAAATGTACCGTGGAACCAGCTATCATTACTCGGTAATGGTAACCGTATGCGCGGGTATTACGAAGGCCGCTATCGTGATAACAATATATTCACCAGCCAAATTGAACTTCGCCATAAACTCGATTGGCGTCATGGCGTTGTGGGTTGGCTAGGAACAGGAACCATGAGTGATGCTGCATCTGAATTAGGCCAAGGGCATTGGTTGCCCACTGTTGGCGTAGGCTATCGTTTTGAATTTAAACCAAGAATGAATGTTCGCTTGGATTTCGGTGTTGGCCGCAACAGTACAGGGGTATATTTTCAAGTTGGGGAGGCGTTTTAATGTTCAAATGGGTTCTGGCAATGGGGATTGGGCTTTTATTAGCCGCTTGCCAAAGTCATGACAAACTGGACTTGCCCGTTATTGAGCCTGTCATTACCCCCTATACTTTTGAAGAAGCCTCACAAAATTGGCCTATTATTGCTTCCTTAGCCCCACCACAAGGTTTGCGCGCTTGCTGCGCCTTTGGCTACAACTTGCAAGCTGAGCTATGGGGATTACCTGTCCCGTTTTACACTATCGATAATATCGTTGAAGCAGATAGCCTAGGAGAACATCATTATAATGACAGCTTTTTAGGTGCCTCTGCGGCATTAATGGGGCTCAGTAATGAAAAAATAGGCTTACTCTATACGGATAAAAGCGGGTTTATTGATATTTCCCATGTCAGAGATACTGCAGATTATACTTTTTACTTATTTAGCCAAATTTACCCACGTCTAGGCCAACAATGGTCGTTGTCACTGAGTGAAGAATTAGCGGATAGACAAATACATTTCAGTGCATTTGAACCGCCGAAATCCGCCAAACAGCGCTATACACTAAGCGCCTACTTAGCCGCAAAATTGGCTTTCCAACTCGCGGTATGGCATGAAATTGCACAGTGGTATGGCTATCAATCTGTACCGGGGTTTTCTGAAGGGGTTTCCGCATTTTCCCCTGAAGACCTGTACTCAAATTTACTTGGTTCCCGTCTCGCCTTAACTTTGATACTACAAGGCCGAGCAGGCTCTTTAGCCACTTACTCTCAATCAATGGAAAATATTCTTCCACTGGCCCTTCACCAACTCGGTAGCAAAGATAGAAAAACTACGCGAAAAATATTTGATAGCGTTGATGGTTTATGGTGGAACAGTTACCGTAGAGTACCAGAGAAATTTCTTGTTTTAACAAGAGATTACCAAACAAGTGACCAACGTTATCCTCTGATGCCCCCACAAATTATGCCATCTGAAGGCTTATTTTTAACGTTGCCTGACCGCTATCTCAAATATGATTTGTCATTACTCGCACAACTGCGTTTGCTCCCTACTGGAAATATGAAACAGCTCCCCAAACCGACCTCTTATTGGACAGTGGCTGATTTTCCACAGCTGGCGGAAGATGCGAAGCAACAAGATTTACTGCAACAAATTTTAAAACCTTAAAGGGACTATTTGTGATATCCATATGACTCACCCTATAGGACTTTATCCTGACATTGTTGCGCTTAAAATTTAAGGTAAATGTCACTTTTTACTCATTTGCAGATAATAATCTTATTTCACTTTTGTCGCCTCGATAGGCTTTAATAAAACGATGGAGAACTCATTTCGGTCAAAAAATAGACTACCAACTGCATATTTTTCAGACAAAATAACCATATAATAACTAAATGAATTGTGTGTTTTTTACTCAAATTTAACTTAAGTAAAGAGCGAACGCCACGGGAATAAACAGTTTAATTTATCATTCATCATATGAAAATATACCAAACGAAACCATTAGGTCATTTAAAATCAATACATTCATATTAATATAAAAAAATCCACAAAATAATACAGAAGTTTCCTTAATGTCATCCGGATAAATGTAGCTCGTGAAAAATTAATCTGCTAATATTCGCTCGAATTTTGTTCAGAGATACTTAGGAGAAGCAAATGCCCTCTCGAACGATGAGGACAAACGCCGTCTTCGCTTTCTTATTTTTACTTTTATTTTCGAGCCTGAGTATGGGCTCCACCAGTACCAGCACAATGCTCAATAAAGAGTATACTAATAAAACTGTGCAACAGAATGTAAGTCAGGCTAAAACCTCACTCCCTGACTTGCGTAAATACCCTTCTGGTACGCCTCGAAAGAAAGCATTTTTGAAAACGGTTGTCCCTGTTATTGAAAAAGTGAATAAGCAGATTATGGCTGAACGTACTTGGTTGCTATCAGTACAAGCTAATAAGAAGTGGAGCGCACAAGAGTTGCGCCGTCTTGAACAAATCTGTAATAGCTATGGTATGAAATGTAGTAATCCAAAACGTTTAAATTGGAACAAACTATTGAGTCGTGTCGACATCATGCCAACACACTTAGTTGCCACACAAGCAGCAACAGAGTCTGGTTGGGGTACATCACAACTTGCTCTGCAAAACGGTAATTTATTTGGTATGCGCTGCGGTAGTGGCTGCCAGACCAAACAAGGAAAGATTAAAGGCTATTCTACATATTCTTCTGTAGAAGAGACCGTGACTGCTTATATGAAAAATATGAATACCCATAATGCTTATGAGTCACTACGTACTTCACGAGCAAAACAGCGTCTATCAAAAGATGAGCTAGATACTAAAAAGTTAATCAATGATATGAAAGGGTACTCAGAGTTAGGTTCTACTTATAACCGCTATTTACAAGAGATGTACGCGAGTAATGAAGAATTGATTACACAAGCTCAGCAAAGAGCAGCCACTCGCATTTAATTTTGTATCACCAGGTACAAGACATAAAAAATCCACTTAACTAAGTGGATTTTTTTATCCCTCACAAACCGTATTTAACTTACTTAACTCATTCGACTAATTCATTTTTTATGTTTTTTTAGATTTACTCTATTGCCTTAAATAGTTCGAGTGGTGGCGAGGCGGCAAGAGAAGCTATCTCTCGTTTTTAATCTGATGGTTTAATTGCCTTTTATTGGATATTCAGTTTCACCACATTGCTCTAAATAGTTCGAGTGGTGGCGAGGCGGCAAGAGAAGCTATCTCTCGTTTTTAATCTGATGGTTTAATTGTCTTTTATTGGGTATTTCAGTTTCACCACATTGCTCTAAATAGTTCGAGTGGTGGCGAGGCGGCAAGAGAGGATATCCCTAGGAGCATACATAAGTATGTGACTAGGGTAGCTGAATGTAGCCAACAAAGTCACCATTCGAAATATGACGAGCAATATTCTGATTGCATAGAAAAAGAGATCAAATATCATATACCCTAACCTTCTAACAAAATAATTAACATCTTTGAGTCTAATATGAATTTCTTCTCTTTTGAGTTTCTTGGCTCTTTCTTGATTTTTTTTCTTATTTATTGGGGTTGTCAGCCCAGTGCAAAGTTACAAAATGGCTTATTAATCACTGCTAGCTATTTTTTTGTTTATTCATTTAGTCCTGACTTTGCTTATATCTTATTTAGCTACACACTGATTATTTATTTGCTTACCAACGTGGCAACCAATTGGCTCTCTAGTCGATGGATATACGGTATTCTTACCGCTGTCATTGTTGGCTTCTTTACCACCTTTAAATATTACTCATTCTTCCAAGAGACTATTCAGCAAACACTCGATAAATTTGGTTTTAGTGTTGGTCTTCCTATATTGGAAATACTCGCACCACTTGGACTCTCATTTTATGTATTCCATTCGGTAAGCTATACGGTATCAGTTTGTCGCAAAGAAATTCCTAAAGCCGATTTCTTTGATGTAACATTGTATCTTGCATTTTTTCCGAGCATCGTCGCAGGGCCAATCAACCGCGCGAAGAACTTTCTTCCCCAAATACAAGCGGAAAGCCGTGAGGTTTTAGATCCTCGAAAAGCGATATTGCTTATTTCATTAGCACTAGTGAAATTGTTTTTATTTAGCTCTTACTTGTCTGAAAATTTTGTAAATCCAGTCTTTGATTCTCCCGTGGGTTACAATGCGGGAGAGATCCTAGTAGCAACCTATGCCTATGCTTGGAATATTTACTTTAACTTCTCAGGTTATACCAATCTGGTGACGGGCATCGCGTTATTATTAGGATTTAGAGTCCCTGTTAACTTTAATGCGCCTTATTTAGCTGCAAATTTAAAAGAGTTTTGGGCCCGTTGGCACATCAGCTTATCTACATTTATTCGCGACTATATTTATATCCCCCTAGGCGGTAACCGCAAAGGTTTTAGCCGTATGAATACCAATGTATTCCTTGCGATGGTCATTTCAGGGTTATGGCATGGTGCAGCAATGACATTTGTAGTTTGGGGAGCCATTCATGGATTAGGAATTGTGCTACTCAATCTTAAGAGTTTATGCATGGAAAAATTAGGATGGACCCAAGTGATTCCTAATAAAACATTATCCGTTTGGGTGTCACGAATTATTACTTTCCATTTTGTCTGCTTTGCATGGATTTTCTTCCGTAGCCCCTCATTTGATGATGCCCTGTTAATGGCCAATCAAATCATTGCACCTGGTTTTATTGCTTCAATTAATGCAAGCCTAGGCTTACTAATCGCATTTTGGCTACTACTGATTACCTACCCTTATTTTGTACAAGGCTACCATTATGTGGCAAAAAAATACCAAACCATTCCTTGGTATTATTATCCTATTCCGCTCGCGATTATTCTAACTATTATGTTTATGCTTTCTCCTTCAGGTATGCCGGGGTTTATTTATGCTAACTTCTGAGTTTAAAAATACCCTAATCAAAGTTGGGCAGATTTTATTTATTGTCCTAATTGCTGGCCTATTATTAATTTGGTTGAATCAAAGCTCACTAGAACGATTTTGGCAGCAAAAATATCACCAAGATACCCCATGGGCAAAAATGGCAGGGAATCCTATCTGGGATTATGGTGCTTACTTACATGATGGTGCGCTTGAAGCAGGAAGCTTATTCACTTATTACGCATCAGGGCAAAAAGCGCAGGAAGACAAACAAGCCGCAGAGCTTGAACTGGCCAATAAAGATAAAAAACTCAGTTTCCCCAAAGAGTTTCAAATTGGTCTTCATTTCGTAAATGGCTATATTTATCCAGCTGAAAGCTTATCGATTACTTTCCCTGAGCGGCTTAAACGACCACAAGTTAGAGAGAAAAACCAGAAAATTAACTTTGGTGGTTTTACAATCAAAAAAGATCAGCCAATCGTGGCAAAACATATTGCCAATATCGAAAAGGGCCAACAAGTCCTGTTCGCGGGGGACTCCATGATGCAAGGCGTCGCTCCACATGTTAAAAACATGCTCTTGAAAAAATATAATATCGATAGCATTAATCTAAGCAAGCAAAGTACAGGACTGGCGTATCCACGCTTTTTCAATTGGCCCCAAACCATTGCTAAGGCATTGAATGATAACCCCAACATTAAGGTTTTAGTTGTTTTTTTAGGACCTAACGACCCTTGGGATATGCCACCACAAACGGGTTATAAATACGTCAAATTTAAAAGTGAAGATTGGGAAAAAGTGTACCGTGAACGAATTGGTGATATAATATCGACCGCTCGCCAGCACAATGTTGATGTTATTTGGGTTGGGCCTCCTAATATGCGTAAAAATACGCTCTCCGATGGTATGAAATTCTTAAGTAGCCTCTACCAATCTGAAGTTGAAGACAACGGTGAAATTTACTTTTCGGTCAATGATGTCTTTAAATATAAAGGCGATACCTATTCTGACTATATCGGTGATGCGAGTAGTACCATTAAATTGCGAAGTGGTGACGGGATCCATTTCAGCGGAAAAGGTCAACAATTGATTGCTGAAAAAGTATTCTCACTCATTCATTTCGAAGAAGAGGAAGAAAAGGAACCTCATGAAACTGAACAAACTGTGTCAAGCTAAGTCCAAAATATTGGCGGGTAGCGTGATTGCGCTTTTGTCGCTGGGCTTATTGTCTTGCCAGAACACATCAGACAAAACTCGCACGACTAGCCTGCCTAAAGGCCAGCCAGTCGTTGCACAAGGGCAGTTGGTCAATAACGCAGAGCCTAATTTGCCACAGTTGGCAAATAAGTTGCGCCAAGGCAACCAACAAGTTCACATTGTCCAAATTGGTGATTCACATACAGCCGCTGACTTTTTCAGCGGTAATTTAAGAACATTATTTCAGCAACGTTATGGTGACGCGGGTCCAGGCTTCATTCCTCCGATTTCGGTACCTGGACAACGAACAGCGACCATTAACCGTATGAGCGAAAAGAAAGAGTGGTCACTGGCTTCAAGCCGCAAAGATGAACGCTTTGATTACCCACTTGGTGGGCTAATTGCCGAGCCACAAGCAGCCAACAGTAAAGTAGTGCTCAAGCCTTTACAGCCTGCGCTAGGTGCTTATCAGCTACAAACTCTATACCAAAGCACAAGTGACTCACAAATGCGTGTCGCTCCTGCCGTCTCCCCCAATGTTGCATTGCCAGCCACAGGCAACCAGTGGGTATTTTCGTCCCCTGTAAATACCCAGCTTCCAGCCCAAGTTACTGTTAATAAAGGTGATGGGTTGAAAATTGGTGGGTGGTTAGTGCGTTCGCAAAAACCAGGAGTAATGTTTTCAGCTCTTGGGCTCAATGGTGCAACACTGAGTATGACAGATAAATGGCAACCACAATGGAGCGAAACCTTAGCTCAAATGTCCCCTGATATGGTGATTTTAGCCTATGGAACCAATGAAGCTTTTAACGATACATTAGATTTAGCCGCTTACGAGCAAAATTTACGCGCCAAAATTCGCTTAATTCGCCAACAAATGCCAAATAGCGTTATTTTACTTATCGGCCCGAATGATTCACTTAAATTTAATGATGCGGCGAGTTGCCAAGCTCAGATGCCAGTGAATTTAACGAGTGTGATTCAAATTCAAAAGGCGATTGCCGCTCAGGAAAATACGCTATTTTGGGACTGGCAAGCCTTTATGGGTGGTCCTTGTTCAATCCGTACATGGGCAGCACAAGATTTAGCACGACCTGATAATGTGCACCTCTCCGTCGAGGGTTATAAGAAGAGCGCACAAGGCCTATATAGTCAGTTAAACCAAATATTGAATTGATTACTGGTCCAACGCACGATAAGGCAGAAGTATATTCAACGTACTCTGCCTTTTTATTTACTCCTACTATTTTTTAATGTTAAGCACCTAATAGTTGTCATTTCACTTTGTTTTTTTCTTACTTATCTTTTTTTTACTCTAAAAACATAATTCCAATATTAAAATAAAAATAATTATTTTAAATAAAAACAATGAGTTAAAATAATGGCTCTCGGAATATTACTGACTCGTTAAGAATTTATTGTTCTCTCTCAAAAACATAAAAAATCGTGACCAGTAATTAAATCAATATACCCTATATAAAATTAGTATCCCTGCGTTCCTTTTAATAAACCACATCGCTATACACTGAAGTTTATTAAGTCAGGAAGTAATAACAAATCGATCTTTCAGCTTATGCAAGCTCAAGGTTTGTTATTAAAAATATGGAAGCCGTGAACAATTCTTTGACACAACCAGAATAATTTTACGGTAATAATCGTAGGTAATATTTATTTAGGTTCAAAAATGTCGACTAATTTCTGTGTTAAATCGTTTCATACCTATATTGAAACCCTATCAAATAAAATAAAAAATAGCTTTTATCTAACTCACTCTCTACTATTTAAAGTGAGGTCTGGCGAAATTGAAATACGGATAGAAGAAGGCCCATGGCAAAGACTAACGGCTGCAGATATCTGTTTTCTCCCCAAAGGATCATCAATTGAGATAATCAATCTTGATAATCACAATCTGCTGGCTGTAGATGTACTTCCAATGACCACCGATATGTTAAAATCCTTTTACCAACAGCATGCAGCATTATTTATTAATAAGAAAAAGACACTCTCAATAAGCCAAATTTGTTGTACTAGCTTACAAGAAAACCCGATTATTGAAGATGTATTTCATTCTGCAATTAAAGAAGCTAACTCACCGACCAGCCATAATGTTATTCATATTCATTTAAACTTTATTCTATCATTTTTTTTACTGGTAAATGAATTTACCTCTACATTATATGCCTCAATGAATATCTCGATAAAAGATAAAGTGTATGACTTAATTTTTCATAGCGCAGGTAAACAATGCCATACTCTAGATACTATCGCGAAAAAACTCCATATGAGCCCTTCAACCCTTAAACGACGACTTGCCAGTGAATATACAAGTTTTTCCAAAATTAGCTTAATGTCCCGAATGAACAAAGCAATGATATTATCTAGAACAGAAAATATGCCTATGACACGTATCGCCCAAGAAGTCGGCTATGATGATGTCCCTTATTTTTTACTGGCATTTAAAAGTTTTCATGCGCAGCCAAGCTTCCCCCATTCCTTGATTTAGTACTTTATTCACCTTTAAACTTTAGCCTTACCATTTTCATGGTAGGGCTATTATTCAATTAAAAATAGTGTTCCTCGATATCAGATGGAAGCGCTAAGGTATCTATTGGCGGGATATCCACCTGAGTACCGCCTGTATTATCTATTAGCGTTACAGTTGCATCGGGCAAATCGGAATAAATAGTAAGATTACCTTTAACCTGTGCCTGATTTCCTGCCTGATCATATACATTAACTTCATAGTCATGCACACCTTCAGCTAATGGGTTCAATACCGATATTTCCCATTGACCCAGTTTATTCGCTTTTTGTTCATAGGTATGATTATCAATGGTTAAAAATACATGAGTGTCTGGCTCTGTTATCCCACTGAATTTTGGCGTATTTACATTGGTTATATCATCGCCTTTTTCACCAGAGTCAGTCATAACATCTAAGCCACTAACAAGCTTAGGGGCTTTGGTATCAATAGTCACCTTTCCTGATTGCTGTGCCTGATTACCCGCTTTGTCATATGCATTAATTTCATAGTCATGCACACCTTCAGCTAATGGGTTCAATACCGATATTTCCCATTGACCCAGTTTATTCGCTTTTTGTTCATAGGTATGATTATCAATGGTTAAAAATACCTGAGTGTCTGGCTCCGTTGTCCCACTGAATTTTGGCGTATTAATATTAGTTATATCATCGCCTTTTTCGCCAGAGTCAGTCATAACATCTAAGTGACCAACAAGCTCAGGGGCTTTAGTATCAATCGTCATTTGCCCTGTAAGCGCCTGCCTATTTCCCACGGCATCTTTAACTTCAATACGATAATCATAGGTTTTATCAATCAAGGCATCAGTAACAGATATCGCCCATTTTCCTTTTTCATCCGCCCCCCCTTGATAGATTTTACCGTCAATTTCAAGCGCAATAACTGCCTCAGCCTCTGTCACCCCACTAAATTTTGGCTTATTGATATTCGTTATATTATCGCCCTTGTGGCTTGAGTCAGTGGTGTTATTTAGCCCCCCTAAAATTTCTGGCGCTTGAGTATCAACAGTAATTTTTCCGGTTAAATTGTCTGTCCCTAAGTTCCCCGCAATGTCAGTTACCCTTATATGATAATCATGTGTCCCATCGATTAGTGGTTCTGTTAACGTAAAGCTCCACTCCCCTTGTTTATCAACAAGGATATTCGTGTAGATCTCTTGACCAACTGTGATTTCCAAATAAGTGCTAGGCTCTGCAATCCCAGCAAAAGTCGGCCTCGTCATACTGGTTAAAATATTCTGTTTAGTGCTGGAGTCTATAGGATCCACCACACCACCAATAAGGTAGTCAGGTGCTAATGTATCAATAACCAATTGCCCAGAAACTTGTCCTTTAATACCTTTAATATTATCAATCGCAAAAATGACATAATCATGAAGACCGTCACTCAATTCAGTATCTACCTGGATCGTCCACTCTCCTTTCTCATTGGCGGTAGTTTCAAAAATTGATGTAACTTTATTATCAAACACTAATCGAATTGTCGCATTTGGTTCGGTAATTCCGCTAAATGTAGGCTTATTTACATTGGTGCAGTCATCGCCCTGAATACCTGAGTCTGAATCTTCTTCTAATTCCCCACTCACTGAGGCGACTGTTTTCACAATAAAGTTACCAGAAACTTTGTTCTGGTTTATTTGTCCAAGCACATCCACTGCTTCTATTTCATAGAAATGCACGCCATCAGCAAGTGCTTCATTATCAGGCAATTTAATCTGCCAATTACCATCATAATCAGCGGTAGTACGATATATATTTCCATTGATCGTCAAGCGTACTTCCGAATTAGCTTTGGTTGTTCCATTAAATGTTGGTTGGTTAACATGAATAGTGCCGCCATTTGATGATTGTTCGTCTAATACCGCATTCAATACTGGTGGGGTAATGTCATATACCAAATCAAACTCAAACTGCGTTTCACGGTTAGCTAAATCCTTTGCCGTAACCGATAATTGAATTTTTTCACCATCCTTAATACCTACAGGAACAACATCACTGGGTAATTTCAGCTGCCAACTCCCCTGATTATTTGCCTTTGTCGTACCGAGTGTTTTTCCATTTATGTCTTTGATGGTAACTAGGCTTGCGACGCTTGTAGTCCCCGTGAGTGTTAAATCATTTTGGTTGAAAAGTAATTTGCCATCTTTCTCAGAAATTAATTGTTTATCATTCACACCAAATTCAATACTTGGGGCAGTCTTACCGGATTCATCACTGAGCACTTTAATAATTACTTCATGCTCAGTTTTATTACCCGCGATATCAAATGCAGTTATTTTTGCCACATGCTCGCCGTCAGGTAATGCCAGCTCATTAGCAAAAACTGTTTTAGAGCCATTATATTTAGTTTTTAGCTTATTATGTCGAGTCGTTTTTCCATTCACGTTTATCAAGTAATAATCCATATTTCCATTATAAGTGAAAACCAATTTAGGATTGGTTACATTCGCAACTTGTGTACCCGCATGAAGTTGCTCCTCAGCAACCTGAAAATGATTAAATATGGGTGCCTTAGTGAGGATATTAAGTGTTGTTTGCCCAACTGAAACTGTACCATCGTCTTGGATAAAACTAATATGGTAAGTGCCATCCCCTTTAATCGGTACTTCGAAACGCCACTCTCCCTGATCATTGGCTTGAATAGGATAACTATTACCATTTACTTTGGCTGAGATCGTGCCACCGGCTGTTATTTTGCCTTTATAAACGGGTTTTTTATGATTGGTATAGTGGTTACCGATTTGGCCAGAATCTGTATCTGGGTCAAGGTAAAACTTGAAATCACTGATAAATACAGAAGAAGATACTTCCCTTACCGAACCATAAACATCTTTAAATTTGAGGGTATAAGGGACTTCCCCCAATGGTAATTGGACATCGTCGGGGACTTTGAAATTCCATGAGCTTCTGCTTTTACCAAAAGCTATTGAATAAGTTTTTCCACCAATAAAAATGGTTCCTGTAAGCTCATCTCTATCCGATGCCCCTGAAATCTTTCCCTGTAACTTTGGGGAACGACTTGAGCTTAGTGAGTTATCAACTTCCCCAGTACTACTCGACTCTGCCGCAACTTGAAATGCCACATTTAAAACGCAATCCTTTATTTGAATCCCTTTTTCTTCAATCACCTTTTCTGTCGTCAACCCAGCTGGAGACGTTGCAATTAATACCAAATTATCAAGGTCATAACGGCGATCCACTTTAAGAAAACCTGGCGGTAAGCTAAAAGACCAATTTCCATTTTTATCAATGTCTGAGATGGAGAAAATATGCTCATCCTTCTTACTCAGTCTAAACTTAAATTGTAAACTTGAACCAGGGGTTACTTTTCCTTGAAAAGTCGCCATCAAATCATTAGTCGATTTCTCACCATAAAATTTACCTTTATTCCAAGGTGAAGCCAGAGCAGCATCGGTAATCTCCGGTTTACTCGAATTAATCGTCAGTGTATCTATTTTTTCAAATTGATTATTTGCTGTATCCGTAACAACGATTTTATAATCACCAATAAAATCTTTTGGTAATTCATTGGGTAAAGATAAACTCCAAAAGCCGTTGTTATCAACAACTGTCGAAACCGACTCATTATTTAGTTCCAGAGTGATTTCACTCCCCGGCTCACTTTTTCCTGTAAATACAGGTTTACGATGTGCAGTAATAAAGTTTCCTTTGGTTCCAGTATCCGTTTCTGTACTTAGTTCAATTGTGGATACAGGAGCAGTAGTATCTATAAAAATATTCCCAGAAATATCCTTTGTTTGCCCATTTATTGGGTGTTCCGCCGTCACAAGATACTGGCAATTCCCTTCCGCGAGCTCTTTAACTTGGATTTCCCAATTTCCAGTGACTTTATCTGCCAATGTAGAGAAACTTTCATTCCCAATTGTCAGTCTAACTTTAGCCCCCACCGTGGCGTTCCCAGTAAATTTAGGCGCTTTAATATTAGTGATATAGTCACCTTGCTTTCCACTATCATACGCAGCATCTAATGTGGCGGTTAAAGTCGGGGGGTGAATGTCTCCAGATCCTACTGATGAGGGCAGGTATGTAAAACTCTGACTAATTGTCTCTTTGTTACCAGCAGCGTCCTCTGCGATGACCTTATAGTGATTATCCTTGCCTTCATTCGCATCAACATCAAAAATCAGAGACCATTTTCCTTGGCTATCGGCGTAAGCAGTTTTAATTTGTCCTTTAAACTCAGCGGTAATTTTACTTTCGGGGTCAGCTTCTCCACTAATTTGTGGTCGTTTTAAGTAGGTTATCAACGCATTCGAATTGTCTTGGCTCGCAGGGTCTAAGTGTGCAATCAGCATGATATTGCTATCCACGGTAAACTGCCCGCTGGACGTCCCGATATTTCCGACAGTATCGGTCACACTCACTTGATAATCATACTCACCGTCTTGGTTTACTGCGGGTAATGCCACTTGCCACTGCCCGTCTTTATCGGCAAGGGTGCTGTACTCCTGCCCCGCAAACTGGATCACCACCGCCGATTGCGGTTTGGTTATCCCTTCCAGGGTGACTGCTTGGGGCTGCGTAAGATTGTCCCCTTTGGCACCGGAGTCGCTGCTTTCGGTGAGCTTCGCAGTCGCAGCCGGTAGCGTCGTGTCGACCCATACCGTCTCGCTGATTTTCTCGCTATTTCCCGCAATATCGGTGACCTGCACCTTGAGCAAGTGGCTTCCGGACGCGAGTGCCGAGGTGACCATAATCGACCAAGCGCCCTGTGCATCGGCCACCGTTGAGTAAATTTCCCCACTCAGTGAAACCTGTATCGTCGCGTGGGGCTCGGATTGCCCGGATAATGTCGGAAGCGGTTGGTTAGTCATCAAATCAGACTGGTTATTGAGTTGTAACGTCGTCGGTTGCAATGTGGTTTTTATCTGCACGGACTCTGTAACCACGGTGCTATTGCCTGCCACATCCGTGGCTTTCACCGTATAATCATAGGTGCCATCCGTGAGTGTTTGCTGTACGACGATAGTCCAATCCCCATCGCTATCCGCTGTCGTGACCACGTGTTGCCCGTCAATCGTCAACTCGACACGGCTCCCCGCTTCCGCCTTGCCTGAAAAATGCGGACGCGACTCTTGAGTGATATGGTCGCCAACCTTGCCACTATCAGACAGTGTATTAAGGTGGACCGATAGGCTATCCACCTGAGTATCCACAGTGAATTGTCCATTGGACATCCCGATATTTCCGACAGTATCGGTCACACTCACTTGATAATCATACTCACCGTCTTGATTGACTGCGGGTAATGCCACTTGCCACTGCCCGTCTTTATCGGCAAGGGTGCTGTACTCCTGCCCCGCAAACTGGATCACTACCGCCGATTGCGGTTTGGTTATTCCTTCCAGTGTGACCGCTTGGTGCTGCGTAAGATTGTCCCCTTTGGCGCCGGAATCGCTGCTTTCGGTGAGCTTCGCAGTCGCAGCCGGTAGCGTCGTGTCGACTAACAGGCTTTGGATAAAAACACCCTGATTTCCTACGCTATCTGTTACCTTAACATTTAATATATGTGAGCCATCAGCTAAGTTATCACTGATAGTGAGTGACCAATCACCCTGTTCATTCGCCTTAGTGAAGTACTCTTTTCCAGCTACCTTAACGATGACATTGGAATTCGAATCTGTTTTTCCCGTAAGCGTTGGCTTTACTTTGCTGGTCAAAAAAACCGTTGAGTTATCAAGCAATACACTAGCATCTGGTTTTGATGTTTTGATAGTAACGCTCTCAGTGATGATTTTTTGGTTACCAGCAGGATCCACGGCAGTGACTTGGAAGTTTGATACTCCATCGGCCAATGGTTTCTCGACTGTTATTCGCCACGTACCTTTATCATCAGCAATTGCCGATAATGTTTGTCCTGCAATCATTAGCGTTACCGTACTACCAGCTTCAGCTTTCCCTATAAAAGTAGGAACTTGCTTGTTAGTTAGTCTCTCCGCCGACGTTTCGGTATCCGAATGCCCATCAAGGCTAACAGAGAGATTATCAAGCTGAGTGTCGACTTCAAATTGGCCATTCACCGTCACAGGCTTACCTTCACCGGAAAAAGCAACTAATGAATATTCATATACTTTATCTTCTAACGGTTCAGTGATTTTTAATGACCACTTTCCATCTTTATCCGTTGTGATCGAATATTTGTTATCATTAATCGTTAGATAACCCTGACTATCAGGAGAGATAACCCCAGTAAATATTGGTGTATTAATATTCGTAATATTATCCCCCCTTTTCCCTGAGTCGGATTCTTCGCTTAATTTTCCTTGAATAAAAACCTGTGTTATAGGTTTAGCTGTCTGGGAAGGTGCTAATGGTTTATTTGCAGGCTGAGAGGGTGATGAAGAACTTATTGGCATAACAACGGGTGCAGATGGTGAAGGAAAGGTTAAGTTGCTGTCTTCGACTTGTGCTTTCTCTGCTTTATTTTTTTGATTTAGCTGATTTTTCGCTTCTGTGAGCTTTGTTAATGACGAACTTAGTAATACCTCTTTTTCATCTTTCTCAGAAGACAAGGTCTGAAGCGCCTTTTCTAATTGTTGGTTTTTTTGATTTAACTCCGCCAGTTTTTCACTGAAACTTTGTTCATCGTCTTGTCGGTTATCATATTGCTGTTCCTCACCTTCAATTTGCTCATTATTCTTTTTTGAGGCTTGGCTATCAGTATATTCAATGATGTCACTCGTCAATTGCTCTTTGATATAAATAGCATCAGCACCGACATTTAATGTTATTGATGATAGAATTTCATCTTGTGTAAGAATCTCGCCCTGCTCAGTCAATAATGTCATATTTCCTAAAATAACTTCAGACAGCCCATTTTTAATGTTCTCAATAGAACCATCTGGCTTAGTTACAATTAAATCAAGCCCTTGAACTTTAAACTTTTGGATTTCTATGTTTTTTAATTTATCTGTGATAGTTTTATCTGTCATGTTCTATATCATTATATTAATAAATGGGGTTATCAGCTATATACCCATAAGCTGCCGTTAATGAAACCGATTATATCCATTTAATTAAAAATAAAACGTCATTTAAGATAATGTGGTCTGACAATCTTTTTTTTTGAGCTCCAATTCCAGTGAGTTCATTTCAATAGCGATTATAATATAATCCTGAATTAGTAAAATTGTTTCTAAAATAAAAGAATTAGATATGGAAGAAAATGATGATAACTCTGATGAAGAACTAGCCCCAATGGTTGATGGGTTAAGTGGAACACTATGTATAATTATTTTAGTTTCTATGGTGTTTATTTTCAGTGGAATGAAAACTGCAGAAACCCATATTAATTATGGACAATTAAAATTTGAAAAAATACAAATAGATATCCCAAATAAACGTCTTTATTTTAAAGGTGGAATTCATTTATCAAGCAATGAAACCTCTTTAATCAAACAAGAAATAGTTAAAAACAAAAGTAATAAAATTATTATCAGTGGTTACATCAATGATAAAATCAGCCACAGTAAAGAAAAAAACACCTACAACCTTCTTTATATGGCATCACTAATTAAGAGTCTGGGAATTAATAAAGAAATTGTTCTAAAACAAGGAACAAGTGAATATTGCCCAGGTTGGAATTCATGCATTTATTGGGATTACAAATAACATGTATTATCTTGGATTATTTTTTTATGCCGCAACGTTTCTCGCTTGTTTTTTATTACAATCGGTACGTGAAATGGTTCAGCAATGTCTATTACTTGCCCCTGAAATCAGCTACACCATGATTGGGATTTATATTTATCCTTTAGTTATATTTTTATTTCATCGATTATTTAATAAAAATAAAAAAAGCAACTATACATTACTCTCAAACCAAACGAAATTATCTGCATCCGTTACTGTATCATTAGGATTAATAGGAACATTTATTGGATTAACAGGGATGATCACCGCAATATCAGCATCACTTGGAGGAGAAGGTGATGTCTCAGAAAAAATGAACGCCATGATCTCATCTATCTCAATGGCACTTAATTCAATGTCCTTTGCATTCTTAACCTCTATTCTTGGGGTTTCTATTTCAGTTTTACTGTTAGTGAGTTTGAATTTCTTTCATTTCTTTTACCAAAAAGAAAATAAAAAAACTCAACAACAATCTGCAAACTACTCAGAAGAACTTAATCATATTCAAGAAACCCTGAACACATTACAGAAAGTGAATATCAATATAGCGCAAAAAATGATTTCCGTGACCGAAAACAATGAGCTAGCAACTGATATTTCCTCACATCTTCTGGCTTTATCCTCCACAGCACAAGAGCACTTAGAGGTTTTACAATCAATAAAAGAAGCTGACGATGACTGGAAAAGAAAATTAGCCGTCTACTTATTAGAAGAAAAAATAAACAAAAACAATCAGAATGAAAAAATTTCAGAAGAAATATTAAAAATAGATCAAACTACACAATGGCTAAAAGAAAATACCATTGAGAGCAGAAAAAAACTATTAACTTTATTATCAATGGAGTAAGCACATGCGTCCTATCACCTTAGGTTTATTATTAACATTATCACTACCAACTTGTAGCTTAGCCAATCAAGATGTAGAAAACTTCCAAACATTTATTGGCCGAGTATTAAAAAACTCCAATCCAGTTCAAATAAAAGCGTTAGAATTAGAAGCTGAAAACCTCAGAGCAAAACAAACAGATTATTATTACCTACCAAAAATATCCGCTTCAGGAAAAATAAAAAGCCATGATGGCAGCACTAACAGTAATATTACTGCCAGTTCATTGATCTATGACACTACGTTAAGTCACCGGTTTAATGAAAAAAATTTAAAATTAAAAATATCAGCACTTTCACTAAACAAGGAAAAAGAAGAACTTTACACCTCAACAACTAACAACTTAATTGGTATTTATTATCTCAATGAGCTAACAAAAACAACAGCTGATTTAAATAGCAATGCTAAAAGTATTTTCAAACTTATTACTCATCGCTATAAAAGTGGCATAGCAAAATACAGTGATGTTGAACAAGCTTATTTATTGATGCAGAGGATTGAAACAGAGCTACAAAATATAGAAAAAGAGATTGAGCAATATAAGTCTAATATTGAGCTTTTATCAGGCATTACCTTTCCTTCTAAAGGTGTAACGGTTCCAAAAAATCTATTAAAAAAATTACAAGAAACTATTATTGATAGTGAAAATGCACAACAGAATAGCGAATATAACTTGCTACGCATGCAAGCTGATGCAATGAAAGAAAATGCTTATCAACAAAATCCCTTCTTAAATGTTAATCTTATCGCCGAAGAACGATTTATTGATCAAGTTAGAAGTCGTAACGAGTCTTATATGGGAATGGAGGTTAAATTAAATATCTTTGACCTTGATAAAGTTCTGAATGAAAAATCTCAACTGAAACTGTATGAAGCAACAAAAGGAAAAGCTGATTATAAATATAAAGAATCCACAGCTAAAATTAAAAATTTAAAATTAATCGCTAATTCAAATTCGACTGAACTTACAGGGCTACATGAACAACGTAAGACCATGCGCTCAATAATTAAAAGCCAACAAAGGGAATATGAAATATCACAATCTTCTTTCTATGAAATGGTGAACACACTATTTGATATGTTAACAATGGAAAGGCGCATTGCTGAATTAATGATTGCTGATATGAAAAACAAAATGGAATATATCCAATTAACAGGGAAGTTAGCTGAAATTGAAACGTTATCTAAATAAACTGAACCGGGCACCTAAAAAATTAAAAATATTTCTAGGTATCACGTCATTATTTATCGGTTATATTATATTAGCTAAAATAGAAATATCCTCTCCAGGAGAGGGGATTATCTCAGGAGTCTCCAATCGACTAGAAATAGTGAGCCCGGCTTCTGGATTTATTAATCAGTTCGCTATTAAAACTGGTGATAAGGTAGAAAAAGACCAAGTTTTATTTTCCTATACTAATTTAGATGTCTTTCATCAAGAAAAAACCTTATCCGGCCTCGTTACTTTTGCTAATGAACGCATCAATGAATTAGAAGAAAACAAAAAACTGTTAAATAAAATCCTTGATGGAAGCATAAATACGGAATCTGAATATTTTTTCTTTGCAAAGGGCTTACAAAGTAAAACTTTAAGTGCCTATAGAGAACTCTATGGTCATATTCTCTTACGCATGGAGATAAGTAATTTACGAGATAAATATATCTCACAAATTAAAGAGTCTAGCGAACTAGAAAATCAAATTAACATACTGAAAAAGAAGGACTTATTATTAAAAAATGCAAGAGCTCCTGAAATTGAAAAACTCAATAATAATGCTGAAATCAGCCGCACCACCGCGCTAATAGCATCAGGTGAATTAAATGCTCAAGGGTTATTGCGAGAAATCTCACTGCAAGAAAAGAAGTATACCGCACGACTTATCGGGGAAATACAAGAAAATGAAACTCTACTTAATCGACTAAAAAAAGAGAAATTAGAAAACAGTGGTCAGATGGAATTACTGCGCAATAAAATAAGAGCGAATAGTGTGTTATCACCAGCTGACGGGATTGTATTAAGTATCGAAAAAGATTTAGAGAAAGGTTCGTATGTTGAAGCCTCAAATTTAGTGATGGTGATTAAAAAACAGCAAAGTACGCGGGTTATTGAAGGTAAAATATTAGCGAAGTATCGCCCTTTTATAGCGCCACAGCTACCAGCCAAAATTGTGGTGAACTCCCCTGGGTTTAAAAAAATCATTAACGGGAAAGTTACAAAAATCAGCGCTGATTCTTTTAGTGACAGGGAGCGGAACAGTCAAGAACGCTATTATTCAGTACAAATTACACCAGAACAAAATACGGAGCTCCTTCCAGAACATGACGGTTTGCCAGTGATGCTCTATATCTCTAGTAAAGAGATTTCAGTACTTCATTATTTAACCGCATTAATTAGCGATAACATTACATTTAACGTTTGGTGACTTATGTTAGGTTTTATTTCTGCATTATCTGCTGCTGTTGCAACCATGACATTACTTATGGCTGTGCTCTTAGCTAATGTGTTATCAAGCACAATGGCTGCTGAAAAAAATAAAGGCAAGGCGGCATTGATAGGAATTGATAACCACAATACTGAAGCGTCTTCATCTATAAATACCGATAGTAATAATGACAATAAAAATGGCAATGGCAATGGCAATGGCAATGGCATCATGACATCGTTAATGTTTAGCCATGACACCTTAAAACTAATTGATCATAAAAAGGTTAAATCTATTGATGTTTATTGCAGTTATGGAAATAACATATCTTTTGACGCAGCAATGACCTATACCATCTATAACACGGTATTAATTAAAAAAAACACGCCTAATGTACACATTAAAGCCTTAAAACCTATTGAGGATAATCAAGGGGTTAACGCTTGCTTCCTAAAGAGTGAAGAAAATGAAAGAAAGTAGTTTCCATGATGTTATTAATCAATACTTTAAGATATTAGGAGAACCATTTTCCTCTCCAGCACTCTCTTATGATAATAAATATATCTTAAATAATATAAATGAATTTATTAATAATGATTTTTTCACTTATCAATACACTTCTATTTCAGATTTTAATGAAAAAAAGCTACCTGCTCTCTTTATTATGGAGATAGCAGATGGGAAATATATTATCATCAAAAATCATAGAGGCCAGCTAACTAATCTAACAACCGACATAGCAATAACACAACAACTAATTGAAAATAAATATTTGTTTTCATTTTCTGCAAGTGAAAACACACTCAATGAAGAGAGCATATATAAATCACTGATTAAGTTAACACCAAAATCTAGCTTATTGTCATTACCTTTAATTGTATTCGCACTATTATTACCTTTATATTCAAATCTTTTTAACTCCCGCTTAGTTTATAGTGAATCTATAAGCTCACTTTTATATATTAGTTTTATTTTCATTGTCGTTATTGGCTTAGAGTTTTTTATTAAACACATTATTCATGAACAGAACACAAAAAAAATAAAGCTTAACATCAGTACTTTTAATCGCTATTTTATTAATTTATTAAAACAATCTAGTTGTAAAAGTGCCTCAATTAAAGTGAGAACAGCAGAAGCATCAATCTTACAAGTTTGGGAAATTAAGCCTCAAATTATTTATGATGTCGGGTTAGCCATTTTATTTTCATTTTGCATTTTTGGTATGTTAGGTTTTTATTCATTATTGCTATTGAGCTATTACGCTGGGCTTATCTTTTTATGCCTACACATCCGCTTTCTTTCCTATAAAAATATGCTCCGAGCGAATACCTTAAACTATGAAAAATCAGCCATGTACTACTCATTGGAACAAAAAAAACATGAGCTTTGTTTTGCCAGAGATAACCATTTTAAACAGTACATCAGTATAAAAACTAATGAAGATGAAAAAATAAAATTAAAACTAAATGAGGCTAATCACCATTGGATGGAAATTATCAAAGTAAATACGTTTTTATCTATGATAGTAATGTACGTAGCTAGCTATTTGGCTATTGGTGAAGGCAGTCTAAGCTTGGCTTCTGTTATCGCCGTGATGATCATTAATAGTCGACTTTCTGGTGCAATTACAAGTGCCATTAATCGCTTATTTATGGTGAAAACACATCTATTTCATATCAAATCCAGTATTGATCAGTTAAAAAACAACCCGCTTATCCATTTCAAAGCAGATGGTATAACAACAGATTCAATAAAACATTTTAGTGCAAAAAATCTTAACGTTAGCATTAATGGTAAAACCATTATTAATCAGCTTGATGTTGAAGCCAAACCCGGCGATGTTATTGGTATTACTGGTATTTCAGGCGTAGGAAAGACATCACTAATGAAAGCATTATGTGGGATTTCAGAATACTCATCAGGGGATATTACAATCAATGGTATTGGTATCGATGAAATTTCCCAATGCTTTTTAACAGAAAAAATTGCCTACCATAATGGTATTTCAACATTTATTCATGGCAGCATTCGTGATAATTTTAATTTCTACGGTGTATTCGATAACAATACAATTGTTCACCTTACCAAATTATGTTGCCCATCCTTACTGATTAGTAAGGAAACCTTAGACGATACACTCATCACCGATATCGCCGCATCTACAGGGGAAAAACAAAAGTTACAGCTCGCTCTGACTCTGATAAAACAACCTGAAATGATATTCTTAGACGAATCGACATCATTTATGGCGACCTCTGATGCACTCTCATTCTTACAATTAATGAAGCAAGAGTTTGAATTAGATAAATCAATTATTTTCTTTTCTACTCACGACTTAGGGCTAACCTCATTTTTTACGAAGCATATTGCATTATCACCGGGTCATGCTAAACACATTAATTCGCCACAACACCATAATAAAATTATCATCCCTAAAATTAGCCTAAGCTAAATAAGCAAAACGCCCACTTAATAGCGGGCGTTTTAATTCAATACATTTAGCTCTGATATATTTTCATAAAATACATTACAAGAACATGAAGAACACCATACCGACAATTGCCCCTGTCGTACCAAGGATAGTTTCCATTACCGTCCATGTTTTTAGCGTTTGCGCTTCTGTCGCACCAGTGAATTTTCCATATAACCAGAAACCAGAGTCATTCACGTGGCTTAAGATCAATGAACCGCCAGAAATACAGATAGCTAATGCTGCCAGCTGTGCTCCTGAGTAACCTAACTCACTGATAACAGGTAGTACTAGGCCTACTGCTGTTAAACATGCAACCGTTGCAGAACCTTGAATGACACGCACTGCACCCGCTAATACAAAGCAAGCAACAGCAATTGGTAAACCAGCACCAATTAAAGAGTCACCTAGTGCAGGGCCTACACCTGAATCCACTAAAATTTGTTTGAATACGCCACCAGCACCCGTCACAAGTAAAATGATCCCAGCAGGTTGAATCGCTGCGGAACAAATCGCCATGACTTTTTCTTTATCCATACCATAACGGAAACCTAGGCCATAAATCGCCAGTAAACACGCTAACAGTAATGCGGTGAAAGGGTGACCGATAAACTCTAACCAATGCTCAAGGGGGGTTCCTTTTTCAACTAAATGCGTTCCAATTGTTTTTAAACCCACTAATACCAACGGGAAAAGCACTAAACACAAGCTAAATCCAAAGCTTGGCATTTTGCCATGTTCTGTATTTGGCGCTTGATAATCTGCTGGAATATCAATATGAACAAAGTTACTGATAAACTTACCAAATAATGGCCCTGCTAAAATCATACCTGGGATAGCAGCACACAAACCAATTAAAATCATCCAGCCATAGTCTGCCCCCATTTGTGATGCAACTAGCATTGGTGTTGGCCCCGGTAATAAAAACGCTGCCGCAGCGGCTACCCCAGCAAATAATGGAATAGCAAGGCGAACAACGTTATGGCCTGTGCGGTTCGCTACCGCAAACACCACACCAATTAACAAGACAATAGCCACATCAAAGAAGAGTGGTAGCGCACAAATCAGCCCTGCGACACCCACGGCATAGTGAGCATTCTTTTCACCGAATAGGTTAAGTAGCTTATTCGCAATCTGATCTAATGCCCCTGTTTCATGTAAAATTTTACCGAACATTGCCCCAAGAGCGACTACGATAGCAAGAAAACCTAAGGTTCCCGCCATTCCTTTTTGCATGGTTTCCGTGATCTGTTGTACTGGCATACCTGAAAATAAACCGGCACCAATAGAAACAATCATGAGTGCAACAAAAGCATGTAAACGAGCATACATCACTAAAAAAAGTAGTAAAACGACAGAGCCGACTGCCGTCAGCACGAGCGTTAACGTGCTTAATGTTTCTGGGGTATTCATTAGTTATCTCCAGCGACAATCTTACGAATAGTAGAACACGTATTTTCAATCACGTTTTCTAAGGATGGGCGAATATCAACAACCTGCACATCAGGTTCATCCGCGCCAGGTTCTTGTAAGGCATCAAATTGCGATTTCAGCATTTCAGGCTTAAAGAAATGCCCTTTACGTGCTTTCAATCTTTCTTCAATAACAACCGCATCACCTTTTAGGTAAATAAAATAGAGGTTGTGGTTCCCCTCTCTTAAGATATCACGATAGCTTTTTTTCAGTGCAGAGCTAACTACCAGCGATATCTTATTAGTTCTTTGCATTGCAAAAATGGCATTATTTAGTGCGACTAACCAAGGTTTACGGTCGTCATCATTTAATGCATGACCAGATGCCATTTTTAAAATATTTGATTTAGGGTGAAGAAAGTCACCATCAAGGAAAGCAGCTTGTAGTTGCTGTGCAACACCGGTAGCAACAGCAGACTTACCACTACCCGATACCCCCATTAGTACAAATGTATAGTTTTGTTTTTGGGTATCATTCATAGGAAACTCCTCAGATATTCACTATTGTCCTGGCTTTAGTTAAAAACCGGCTTTTGTTACCGGTAACAAGTTACGGGTAACATTATCATCAGTGCGGATTTATTTGGCAATCAAATTGGTGAAGAAGAAAACAGATCTGTGATGATACTCTCAAACTGACTTCAGAAGAGGCAGGTGAAAGACAAAGCAAAACTCGCAATCAATATAGAAACAAAAAACAAAAAGTATATTTAAACTTTATTACTCCCCTTAAAGCATTCCTCTAAATAGTTCGTGTTGTCGCTAGGCGCCAAGCGAGTCAAGCCCTAGTCACATACATAAGTATGTGACTAGGGTTGGCGAGTACAGGCAACAACGCGACAGCGCGAAGTATGACGAGGAATAATTAGATACTTTCGCCAGTAAGGACACAAAACCCCACATCAAAATGCGTATCCGTTAGCTTCTTACCCGACATTCTTGCCAACAAGACTTCTGCAGCCTTACGCCCCATTTGATCTCTTGGCGTCAAAATACTCGCCAGTTTTGGCGTCATCACTTGCCCTACGTCGTGACCATGGAAACCTGAAATAGCAAGGTCTTGCGGAATTTGAATCCCTAAACGTTGGCATTCAAAAATAGCCCCTATCGCTAAGTCATCATTGGTACAGAATAAACCGTCGGTATCTGGGTACTTATCACGGCAGTCGTGCAGTAGTTGGGCACCTAGCGAATACGATGAGCTAGCCTGCGTCATCACATTACGTGGTTCAAGATTAGCATCGAGCATTGCCTGTTCATAACCTTTCAAGCGGATAAAAGTACGTTCATCATGTCTTGCGCCTAAGTACACAACCTTACGGCAGCCACGCTCAATCATCGCCCGAGTCATTTGGCGAGACGCTTCAAAGTTATCAATACCAACTGCAATATCTAGGCAAGGAGAAACGCTATCCATAATCTCAACAACGGGGATCCCCGCGGTTTTCAACATGCGCAGCGTTCGTTCAGTGTGTGTCCGTTCGGCTAAAATCACACCATCAATATTATAAGAAAGTAGTGAAGTCAGCCGCTCTTCTTCTTTTTCGGGCAAATAACCATAGTGAGCGAGCATGGTTTGGTAGCCATGGCGGTCTGTCACGGCTTCAATTCCACGAATCACTTCGGCAAAAACTTGGTTAGTTAATGAAGGAAGCAACACCCCAATAGCATGGCTAGTTGAATTCGATAAAATATCGGGCGCCTTATTTGGAATATACCCAGAAGCCTCCACAGCTTGGGCGATTTTCTCACGTAAAGCTTCTGAAACCTGATCTGGGTTTCGTAGAAAACGGCTCACCGTCATTTTTGTGACGCCAACTTGGTCGGCAACATCCTGTAGAGAAGGTCTTTTTTTCTTCATAAGTTCAAAGCGATATCCAATTCGTTAACGATAACCATGTTCTGCTATCTGTTAATGGATAGCAATCTTTGTTACTGATTTACATCACATAAATGTCGAATTTTCCGAACAATGCGATTTTTATAGTTGACTCTCTATCATGACTCCGCTAATTTTCGCGCTATATAATTATTATTATAACGAATCGATGAAATTAGACTATGGCGATCAATCGTAGGCAGTTCCTTAAATCAAGTGCAGTACTTGCTGCTTTTTACAGTTTGCCGAGCTTCGCACAAACTCGTCCAGCCGTTGAAAAAGCTTTATTTGGTCATCTTCCGACGCCAAAGGATATTCAACGCGTCATCAGCTCTGGCCCCCCTTCTGATCTATTGATGTTCGCATTAGCCCCCGAAAAAATGGTGGGATTTTCCTCAATTTCACTGAAAAAAGGACACAGTGGCCTTTTTGCAGCGCAATGGCTCGAATTACCCGTATATGGTCGTTTAGCAGGTCGAGGCAGTACGCTTTCCTTAGAACAGCTTCTATCCTATAACCCAGATTTAATTATTGATACTGGTAATATTAATGATACCTATCTTTCACAAGCAGAAAAGGTTGCCCAACAAACCCATGTACCTTATTTATTAATGGCTGGAGGGTTAAAAGATGCGCCACAACAGCTTATGCAACTCGGTGAGGTTTTAGGCGTTATCCCACAAGCTCAAAAGTTAGGCCAACTTGCTCAACGCTATATTGATGATGCTGCCTTATTTGCTCATCAAAACCAACAGAAATCACTAAGTTTTTACCTCGCGAGAGGAGCAAAAGGTTTAGAAACCGGCGCTAAAGGCTCAATTCATACTGAAGCCATTGAAATGCTTGGTTTGCGTAATGTAGTTGATATCCCTAACTTCCATGGACTGACAACGGTTTCTATGGAGCAGCTCTATCAATGGAACCCTGACATCATTATAACGCAATATGACGAAGCCATTGAATTGATCACAAACTCTGCATTATGGAAAGGGCTAGATGCCATTACTAACAACCAGTTACTGGTTTTCAGCGGTATGCCATTTGGCTGGTTAGATGGGCCTCCGGGAGTTAACCGCTTACTCGGCATGAGACGGCTACAGAGCCATTTCGATAAGAGTATTGCCGAAAATATCAAGCATGATATTGCTGAATTTTTTACCCATTTTTACCATTCTCCACTGACTTTAGAGCAGATTGATTGGCTCATGGAAAAATCATGAATGGTGTATTGAAACAAGGCGGAAAATCCCTTTTATTAATCGTTATTTTATTAATAAGCTTTATTATCGCCTTGATAAGTGGTAAGTACTCACTTACGCTAAATGAGCTTTATCACCTGCTCATTAGTCAGTTACCTTCTCACAGCGAGTTGAGTAATCCGCGGCATGAAACCGTTTTCTGGCAAATACGATTCCCGCGCACATTAGCCGCTATTGTTATTGGTGGAGGACTGGCTATTGCAGGTGCTGCTTATCAGGGAATGTTCCGTAACCCATTGGTTTCACCAGATATTTTAGGGGTTTCAGCGGGTGCTGGCGTGGGGGCTGTTATCGGTATTTTTTTTGGGCAATCATTATTTTACATTCAGATAAGTGCATTTATTGGCGGCCTAATTACCGTTACTTTAGTGTACTTTATTGCCCGACTAGCGCGCCAACATGACCCCATTTTATCTTTGGTTCTTGTCGGTGTCGCTATCAGTGCGTTATGTGGTTCAGCAATTTCATTGATGAAAATTCTTGCAGACCCTTACACCCAGTTGCCTTCCATCACTTTTTGGCTCTTAGGCGGGTTATCATCAATTACCCAAGCAGATTTAATGTCAGTATTACCTCTGATGGTTATCGGTATTATTCCGCTATTATTATTGCGCTGGCGCATGAATTTACTCAGCTTATCTGATGAAGAAGCTAAAAGCCTTGGGATCAATGTCAGTTTAACTCGAGCTATCTTTATTATTTGTGCCACACTGCTCACGGCAAGCGCTGTTTCTATTGCTGGAATTATTGGTTGGATAGGCTTGATTGTGCCACATATTACCCGAATGATAGTGGGTGCTAACTTTCGCTATCAGCTCCCTGCATCACTGGCAATTGGAGCTATTTTATTACTCATTACTGATACCTTAGCACGTACTATCGCCGCGATTGAATTACCCATAGGCATTTTAACCTCTGCAATCGGTGCGCCCTTCTTTTTAGCTATTTTATTGCAGACAAGGCGGGTGAAATGAGCATTGTATCTTTGCAAGAGGTCGCAATTGGTTATCATGGCACAGCTATCATTGATGGCATTAATCTTTCATTACCTAAGGGGGAGATTAGCTGCTTATTAGGTGCAAATGGCTGCGGTAAAACCACCTTAATGAAAACTTTACTGGGGTTATTACCTGCAATTAAAGGCGAGATCCTACTCAATGGGCAAGGAATTCAAACTCTTAAACCACGCGAAATAGCCAAAACTGTCGCCTATGTTCCCCAAGCCCATGATACCCCCTTTACTTTCACTGTAGTCGATATGGTCATGATGGGCTTAACACCTCATATTTCATTATTTTCAGTCCCTAAAGAGACCGAGAAAAATTTAGCATATCAACAATTAAAACACCTTGGCATTTCACATTTGGCAACACGGCTATACAGCACGCTTAGTGGCGGAGAAAAACAGTTAGTATTGATAGCAAGGGCTTTAATACAAAAACCATTACTTCTAATTATGGATGAGCCTGCCGCTAGCCTTGATTTTGGTAACCAAATTCGCTTGCTTGAGCAAATTGAAAAGCTTAAATCCCATGGTATGACGATATTGATGTCAACCCATCACCCACAACATGCCGCTGCTATCGCTGATAATGTTATTTTGCTCGATAAACAGCAAAAAGCCAGACAAGGGTTATCAAAATGTATGTTAACACTTACTAACTTAGCAGCACTTTATAATGTGGATAAACACAGCATTCAATCTCACTTTCAGCTTCCATCAACATTTTCTAGTTAAGGTCAGGGATCATGTTAATTAATCAAATCGATTTTGCAAAAATGTATCAGAAACATATGCAACAAGCCCAACGAAGCCGCAAAGAGCCAGAGCATTGGGATAAAAAAGCACAACAAATGGCGCAAACTTGCGCTAATCCCCATGACCCATACTTAGTGCGCTTTCGTGAATTAATGGATTTGGCAGGCGCTGAAACTTTGCTTGATGTGGGCTGTGGCCCAGGTTCCGTTAGCCTTAGCCTTGCTAATGAATTCAAGGAAACGATAGGTATTGATTATAGCCGCGGCATGCTCGAAATGGCTGAACTGCGGGCGAAAGAATTAAATATTTCCAATGCACGCTTTGAACAACTGGCATGGGAAGATGACTGGAGTTCATTACCCAAAGTCGATATTTCAGTAGCGTCACGCTCAACACTCGTTGATGATTTAAAAGCAGCCTTACTGAAGCTTAATCGCCAAACAAAATTGCGGGTATATACGACCCATACCATCAACCCAACATTTATTGATGAAAAAATAATTCGCAAAATAGGCCGCGAAGTGGTTCGTTTACCCACCTATATTTATGCAGTGAATATATTGCATCAAATGGGCATCAATGCGCGCGTTGATTTTATTAAAAGTCCAAATAAAGGTGGATTTGATAGCTTTGACACTTTCGCTGACAGTGTCAATTGGTCCCTTAAAAATATTACACCAGAAGAAACCGCTATCTTACGTCAGTATTATGATGAACAAGCGGCACTAGGCAAAACAATCCCTTATCCATCCAGAGATTGGGCAATGGTCTCTTGGGATGTGGTCGATGAATCGGAACTGACATTATGATTTACGTGCCTGATACATTAATCGACCAACTACTGCTAGATGATATCCAGTACGGCGACCTTACCACCCGTGCGCTCGGCTTGCAGTCTCAAATGGGGGTGATGACCTTTGCATCCAAATTTGGGGGCTGCATCAGTGGGGTCACCATCGCCAGACGTATGTTAGAGAAACTCGGTATCACTTGTGATTGTCACTTTCAAGATGGACAACTAGTTGCCCCACAAAGCGTTTTAATTCGTGCTATTGGGCCGATTGAAGCCTTGCATCAGGGCTGGAAGGCGGTACAAAACGTACTGGAATGGTGTGGAGGTGTCAGCCACTACACCCAGCAAATGGTCAGTATTTTGCATCAATATCAACCTGATGGGCAACTTGCGTGCACGCGAAAAACCATTCCTCATACTAAGCCCCTTGCCTTAACTGCGATTTTGGCTGGGGGCGCTATTATTCACCGAGCAGGTAGTGCAGAAAGTATTTTACTGTTCACCAATCATCGCCAATGCCTTGAAAATCCAAATGATTGGGTGAGTCATATTAAAACACTACGCCAAGCCGCCCCTGAAAAAATGATTATTGTTGAGGCGGATGACTATGAACAAGCCATTCTCGCCATCAATGCGCAAGCCGATATTATTCAGCTAGATAAATTGCCCATTGAACAAATTCAGCGGCTACAAGAACTCACCAAGCAACAAAGTCGGCCTTGTCGACTGTCCATTGCAGGTGGAATTAATTTAAAAACAATCGAAGCATTCGCACAAACAGGGGTGCCATTATTGGTTACATCAGCCCCTTACTACGCAGCGCCGCGAGATATTAAAGTACATATTTTTAAGCAGTAACCTAAGTAGTTAGCGTCAAAAAAATCATTTGTAAAAACAGCCTACCTCGTAGGCTGCATTCGCTTGTGGCTAATGACGCATATCGTTATATAAAAAATAACATATCGTTATTCATAAAACTGGAAAGACATAATGAAAATAAAACAAATTACCTATTTGGTTGGGATGGCTTTATTCGCAGCACAGGGACACGCCGCGTCTGACCCTAAAGCAGAAAAAAATACTGATGTGATGTCTGTTTGGAGTACACCATTAGCAGCGGATACAAATGTCATCACGCAAGAGCAAATGACACAATTGAATAAAACCAACGTTGCACAAGCACTGAGTACAATGCCAGGTGTATCCATTCAAAAATCAGGTAATCGCAACGAAACCCAAGTGAATGTACGTGGATTTGATAGCCGCCAAGTCCCTATCTTTTTTGATGGCATCCCAACTTATGTCCCTTATGATGGCACCCTTGACCTAGGGCGCTTTATGACGAGCGAACTCGCAAGCGTTGAGCTATCAACCGGATATACTTCACTATTACAAGGTCCAAACTTGATGGGGGGAGCGATTAACCTAACCACCGCTACCCCTAAAAAACCTTTTGAGGCCAATATCAGCTTAAACCAAGGTTTCGCTCGTGGCGCAGATAATGCCCACAATATTAGTGCACGCTTAGGTGGCCGCAATGACTTAGGTTTTATTCAAGTCAGTGGTAGCCAATATAAGCAGCGTTTTATGGGGATCCCGAGTTCAGAAAATGATAACCCATTGGCGGGAAATAATGGACGCCGTCCTAACTCTGCAACAGACGATAAACGTATGATGGTGAAAGTGGGCTGGACACCCCGTGAAACTGACGAGTATGTGGTTACCTATCTAAAGCAAGATGGTGATAAAAACAGCCCGCCGAGTGTAACAAACACCAAACCTCAAATTTGGCAATGGCCAGCTTATGATAAAGAAAGTATTTATTTCAATGGAACAACCCAAATAACCAATGATATCGCGTTACAGAGCCGTCTGTACCACGACACATTTAAGAATACACTCCATCAATATAGGTCTGTTAAAGACTATAAAGACGGTATCTATAACTACAGCCGCTATGATGACTACAGTAATGGGGCTGACATGCGTGTTGACTTCACCGTGCGTGAATTAGATATGCTGTCATTTGCCGCACACTGGAAAGAAGACGTTCACCGCGCACGTGCAAAGAGAGATGTCCCATTCGACCGCTATAAAGATAATACCTATTCTATTGCTACAGAATATCAATGGGTTGCGATGAATAATCTCGATATTATCGCTGGTATTGGCTACGATTGGCGCAAAAGTGCCGACGGCAAACGTTATGATTACAAATCAGGAGATTTTGAAAAATATGATGGTAATAGCCAACATGCATTCAACTGGGAAATGATGGCTCGTTACCATTTAGAAAATGAAGATACCGTACAGTTCTCGGTATCAGAAAGAAGCCGTTTCCCAACACAAAAAGAACGCTATACCAAAGAAAAAATGAAAAGTGATGATACCTTTATCATTAACCCTCATATTGATACAGAACGAGCCCTAACTTACGATTTGACCTATAAAGGTCATATCTCCCCAGTTTGGTCATATACATCAAGTATTTATTACAACCATGTCTCTGATGCGATTATGGCCCATCGTGTTGGTACTAATAAAAATGGGGGATACGTGCTTGAAAACCGCAATAGTGGCAAAGTTGACTACTTTGGGATTGATTTAGGGACTAACGGACAAATCACTGATTGGATGGAAGCTGGTTTAAGCTACGGATATATTCACGCTGATCCTAAGCACTACAGTGTAAAACACGTTGCCGAATTACCTACCCACAAAGCCTTTGCTTGGGTGAAATTCACGCCATACGACCCATTTAGCATTACCATTACCGAAGAAGCAAGAAGTTGGGCATTTAATTATGTTGATGCAGAAAGCAAAGTACGAGGCTATGCTAAAACTGACCTGCGCTTAGATTATGATTTTGGCCAAGGTATTTCTGTTAACACCTCAGTGAACAACTTATTTGATAAATCCTATGAATACACTAATGGTTATATTGAAGAAGGCCGTAACTATTGGTTAGGTATTGAATATAAATATTAATCCTTAATATATTAGGCGAAGATTAATTTCTTCGCCTAATAAAGTGTAAACTTTACAAAATTAACTTCTGTCTCTCATAAAATAACAAAGGCATCAATTTAAGTGCAAATACCTAGGATTATTCCCACAAAAGAACATCCATAGGTAAGAATGGATTTATTTAGATTAATATATTTTTTTAACAACAAATATGTAGGCAATATGAATTAAATCACCTAAAAATTATTTTAATACAGTTTTTAAACCCAACCAAAGTATCAATTCAATAAATTTGCTAATTAATTACAAAAAAGCTCATCGCATAAAACTTGCAGTAAATTGAATCCCTATTTAAACTATAACAACAAGAAGTTAAATAATAATATTTATTCAGCCTATTTATTAAAATTGGCTGTTATTACTTTTAGATTTTCTATTCGTTATTTTAATTAGAGAGCAGACGGAATCTATGAACGAGTCACATGACTACACTATTGACGAAAAATATATTTTCGAAAAAAACACAAGCTTAATATACTCAAAAGATGATAAAAATCAATTTATTGAATTATCTAAACCTGCTGCTAGATTATTCGATGAGATTATCTCATTAAATTTAAAAAAAGGACTCGCAACACGAGATGAACTTTTAACGAATGTATGGGAAGAATATGGCCTTGTCGGTTCTAATAATAATTTAAATACTTACATTAGTGAAATAAGAAAAAAATTAGAGCAGGTCGGTATTGATCCTAAGTGTATTGTTACAGTACCCAAAAAAGGGTTTCGTCTTGATAGTCATATCGTTATACACGTAAAATCTGACGAACAAAATAATGAAATTAATCCCCTCCATATAAGTAAGCATGACTATATCGAAAATTCAGAGTTATCTCAAAAACTCCCTGATAACACAATATCAGAAAACTTATCACTTGATGAAAATACCAATAACTCGGAATTATTAACTGGAGAAGACGATAGTAGCAATATCAATACGACACTCGCGATTAAAAATAAAAACAAAAAAATATTAAACAAAAAAACTTTAAAAATATTGCTATTAGCTATTTCAACAATAGCGATATGCTATTTAATTAATTTATTTTTTTGGTATTATATGGCTAAGGAAAATCCAACGAGTGACTACCTGTCAGTCAGTTCACGTGAAAAATGTATCATACAAGCACCGGTTAATATGCTAGCTAAAGTTTCTAGCGATAATATCAATCTAATACATAGCAAGCTGGATAAATATAATATTCGATGTGATGAACCCAAAAGAATCATTCTTTTGTCAGACTTAAATCAAGCTTATTCTATTGATAAAAATATATCTCTCAGCATTTGTAGCAGCATTAACATTAAACATGATTGCATATCGATTAATGATCAGAGAATTTGAATGAAAAAATATATTGCCGTATCGTTATTTTTAATCGCAACCGCATCAACCGCATCCTTTGTTATCAATAAAAATAATCACAATGTTCAAATCTGCCATTCTGAAATATTATGGATTAAAGATAATAATACACAGAATGGGTTGAGCTTAAAATCAAAGATTAATGTACAAATTTCAACAAAAAATTATGGTCGCATGAATATGTATGGCTACTTAAAAGATGATAAAAAAATCTACCGGCTTAATAGAGCAATTTATTTTAATTACTTAGCGATTGACCACAATGGTAATTATGTTGTTACCTTTAAATCTTCATCAGTAACCAATTCAGATAATATACCTGAGAAGTTATTTTCTAATTTCATTCAATTAGAAATTGATAAAATTAAGTACTATATTAATATAACTAAAATGAGTGATAATCTTTATATTATCAAAGATGAATCATCTTCTGCTTTTACATGCCAACTCCAATAAAAAAAAGCCTACCAACAATTACGCTTAAGTAGGCAAAACCGTCAACATGGGAAACTAGTAATTTCAAATTCGATTCTTAAAAATAAAAAACAATTAAAATTAAATAGATAACATATTAAAAACCAAACATTGCAACTTGTGAAACACCATCTTGATCAATCATCCCGCGAAACATACCTTTAGTATTAAATTGCATAACAAAATTGCCCTTATTATCTACTGCAATAATACCTCCAGTGCCTCCCATATCTTTCACTGAATTCAAAGTATTCATTGTGGCTTCAGCTAATGGCGTATTGCCGTATTTCATTTGAGCAACAACATCATAAGCAGCAACACCTCGGATAAAGACCTCACCTAAACCAGTTGTAGAAATTGCAACTGTATTGTTATCCGCATATGTTCCGGCTCCAATAATGGGTGAATCACCAATTCGGCCATAATGTTTATTAGTACTGCCACCTGTAGAGGTTGCTGCGGCAACATTTCCGCGGCTATCAACGGCAACAGCACCCACAGTGCCATACTTATAATCAAACATTAGCGGGTCTATAAATAGCGAGGCGTTAATTCCCTTTTCTTGATCGAGTTTCCGGCTGATCTCTTTCACTTTCTTTAATTGTTCGCTGCGTTTTTCAGTAATAAAATAGGATTCATCAACAATATCTAACCCTTCTGATTTCGCAAATTGTTCAGCTCCGGTTCCTCCCATCATCACATAAGGGGTTTTAGTCATCACTTTATAGGCGGCCATGATAGGGTTTTTTACATTCGATACACCCGCTACGGCGCCAGCTTTGAGATCGCGACCATCCATGATAGAAGCATCTAATTCCACTTTATTATTTGTAGTTAAAGAAGCCCCTTTACCTGCGTTATATAGCGGAGAGTCTTCCATTACGATCACAGCCGCTTGAACGGCATCTATACTATCGCCACCTTGAGCTAAAATGGAATATCCTGCCTGTAATGCTTCCTTTAATTTCTCTTCATGCTCTTTTTGTAATTCAAGAGTGAGTAAACGTTCTGTAATATCCCCTGCTCCGCCATGGATGACAAGACGAAAGTTAGTATCGGATTTTGAAAAGGCTAGAGATGAGAAAAAAAACAAAAAATAAAGAATAAAAAATAAAAAGGTAGATAGTTTTTCTTTCTCGTAATCCTTCAGTTTATACATTATATCTTGCATTTGGATCTCTCAGTAATACATAGGATTACATTATTAAACAAATCAAGTTACTCCTAGCCCTAAATACTATAACATTACCTGTAAATTACAGTGTGGATGTATTTTTAGGCAATTCTAATACTAATTCATCCAACACACTCCATGTAATCGTATTTACATCACGGATTTTGCTATCTGAAATGAATATTTGCTCCGATAGTGGCTTAATTGGCTTAAATAATTCTTTGTAATCAACGGATACTCCATTAACAGCCAAACTTTCAAAGGACATATAAATTGGTGAATTATTTTTAACTATAATATTATTTCCTTCTCGCCTAAAGGAAATCTTTTTTTGCTCATTTTCTATGGTTAAATTAGCAAATTGCTTAGGCCTATAATAAACTTTAAAGTGAAGGACTTGAATAGTATTTACATCAATACTACTATTATTTTCTCGCATGTTTTTGTCTAATGGAGGGATAGCTCTATATTTTACAATATAAACCGTTTCCCTATCTTTCGCTAATTTATCACTATCGCCAATAAACATAACTCGCCAAGTATAAGAGTTGCCAGCTTCCAGCTTATGAAGTGGAGGAGTGACCATAAAAGGAATATTTATATTATTTTCTTTTATATCAAGACCACTACCTTCATCTAATAATTCAACAGATGATTGCATTAAATAAGGTGTTTTATCTGTATCATTCAAAATTCTAAATGACACACTTTTCTCACCTTCAATAAATGTTGTTCTTTGGTAGGGAAAAACTAATGTTCTATTCTCCCCCCAAGAGACGCTTATAAAACTAAAAAATAAAGATAAAAATAATGGAACTAACCCTAGTGAACGGAAAAACATTTTATCACCCAATTTTTCTTAATAAAATAATTCCACTGATATTGCTAAACTTTAGTATATATAGATACTTCAACACGTGCTCTATACTTTCCTATCTCTGTATTCGGATTTAAGCAAATAGCCCACTTAATATTTAGATCTTGAACTACATTAGAAACAGAGTTTAACCCTAATAAGGTTTCTTCTTGGTTAGCAAAATTCAATAAGCCCGCTTTTCCTTCGTCCTTACAAGTTAAGCTTCCGCTGCCACCAGCTGCATATGGTAATGCTAACAGATATGGCGTATTAGAGGTTATGTTTCCACCAGTTCGGTCGAACCATAACTTATGTTGGTTAGCTGAATCCACAGTTCCTTCACGAGCGATCGCAGAAATGTAAATTGGTTTATTATCTGCTGTACATTTATATTTAAAACTGGATTGTCTGAAAAACTCAGTTTCTCTACCAGCAATAATAGTAAAATTGTCTTGGCTAACATCAGAAATACTACAAACCCTTACAACGTTCAAGCTAGTTGAAATTTGTAATGTACTAACACCATCTTGATCATTATCTTGACCATAAGAGCCAACATATAATGGAATTCCACTATATGAGTAACGGCCAGGTTGTATAGGCACAGGTGCATACATTTGCATTGGACCTGCTATATATACACTAACATTCCTTTTTGAATTATAACCACCAGGAGCTCTTGTCCCATCCGGTGGTGTGTAACAAAGCTTCCACTGACGGTTGCCTTTAGTACTTCTATCCACCAAATTAGGTACATCTTCGAATACTACACCACTATAGCTTTCTTTAACGAATCCTGATGAACCTATATTGTTATTTCCTGAAAGTTTTACAGAAAAACCTAAACTAGGAACAATATAGGCATAAGCGCCGCTAGCATGAGTAAGTTTTATTCCAACTTTATTGACTCCAGGAACTTTCTGCAGGGCTGCAGTTGCATTCGGCCCCCCTTCCACAATAGGCTCATCAACACAAGATGTACTGCGAGGTGAAATAGAAAAAATCGCAAAATCCGGTGATGTCCACGCTTGAGTTTTGGACCCATAAATATAGTTATAGGTTGTAGAAGTTCGACCAGACAGCCTACCTTCGACTAAGTAGGGATCCGTTGCTGCCTTCGGGTGCTCTAAGTCAATAATACCTTCTAATGTTAATGTCATTGTACCGCCGTTCTGAGCTGCTATCATCGATTTCATTGGAAAGAATGAAATCAGTGATATCAACAATATTAACGGTGAATTAATTGACTTATTTTTAATAAAAAATTTCATAGCCCCTCTTAAAATTTTAATAAGGTAAGAGTCCGGTATAACAAATTATTGGCAATTAATAGAGATAGTACGGATTGCCTGTCCTTTACTTATATTAATGCTGCCTAAGTTAGAGAATGACGCTAAACATTGTTGGTTGCTATTTGCACCCCAACGAATTTGCAATTTACCAGAATCAGGTAACCCACTCATAAATAACTGATTATTATCGCCAACAATACCTGTATTTTCTTCGGTTGCATTTTCTTCAATTAACGATGCTACAGCCCCAAACGGCAGCACAGTACCATTCGACATTTTTAAGTTGATAACAGCTTGATATCCAACTTTAGTATCAAATTTAACTTTAACAATTGCCCCTGCTGCGGGATAAACCGTTTTACTGGTTTCTCTAAGAAGAACATCATTAGGTAGTGTATTGACATCCATGTTTATAACATTTGCGTTATAAGGAGATATATAAGGATACAATGCATAACCTCGATTATTAACCTCTACATCTTGGTTACTTACCTTAGTACCAGCTGCACCTTCAGCTTCAATGATCGCCATACTATCCCCCATAGTACGCCCGAATAGAACACCACCCGAATGTAATAATAGGCCGCCATTGACACTTGCGTTCATTGATTGACTATTCTTAGAATAGCTATATGCAGAGGAAATATTACCCGAGGAACCTGAATAACCAGCACTTAAAGAACCACTATTCCCGACGCCTTTATTCCCATACCCTTGCGTAATACCATAATAAATTTTATTATCTAACAAGTTACCTGAAATTCCTGCTTGCTGATCAATATAGCCGTCATTATTCTGGCTAAATGAATAAGTACTATATATATCCTTCGCTAACACATTGTTGGTAAATATGCTGAACGGTATGCTGACATTCACTGATACCATTCTATTTTCAGGCCAAGATGTATTATCTTTTATCCTATCTATGCTGTATGTAATACCATAGTTTATTTTGTTATAAGTTCCGTTATATCCCATCACCATCTGACGAACTTCACGGTTGATTTCCCAGTAATCAGAGATGCTTCCTGATAAGAAAACACTACCATATTCTCCCAATCTTTGCGTTATAGAAGTGGTAAAACTCGCTCTCTGACGTTGGTTAATCCAAGGCGCAACCCCATCCTTCAACTTATAGTCATAGTTATTGAAATCAGCAAAACTAAAATAAGATCGAGTAGAATAGCGTAAAGCTGTTAAATCGATAGAAGTCCCTGTCGACATCATACTTTTTGAATAACGAACACGGTATGATTGTCCAGCGCGGTCTCCTAAATCGCCATCCATATTAGCCGTAGCATGGGTAATATCCATAGATAAAGCACCAAAAGTGCCTAGTGATACACCTAAGCCAGCTACTGCTGAAAAATAATTATCCGCAAATAATAGGCCACCATATAATGTACTATTTGTAGGTAGGCCATAAATTAAAGATCCTAAAAAGAAATCAGATCGTTTAGAATCAACGGTATACCCACCATCATAGCGACCAACACTGGTCTCATACTTATAGCCACCAGGTCTAAGCATCACAGGTAATGAGGAATACGCAACTGTGAAAGTTTTCTCAGTTCCATCTTCTTCCTTGACCGTAACATCTAAGTTACCCGCGTTACCTGAAGAATATATATCTTTAATTCTAAAGGCTCCAGGTGACACATATGTTTGATAAACAACATAGCCATTTTGTCTAATAGTAACCTGCGCATTAGACTGAGCAATACCTGCAACTTCAGGAGCAAAGCCTCGTTGGCTATTAGGAAGCATTGCCTCATCACTTGATATTTTAATTCCTTTGAATGGAATAGAATCAAAAACATCACTACCTGTAGATATTTCACCAACCATCATTGTAGATTTAATGGAGTGAAGGGCTCTCATTATATATGTATTAGTAAAGTCAGTAGATGATTCAGTATCGCCATTACTCTTAGAATAAGAGTAACTCATATTGGATCTCAGTCTCCAAGGACCTAAATTTAAGCCACTATTCAATGTTCCAAATAAACTATCACTTTTATTTGTTCCAGACGATGAATCTGTTTTATTTTTATTACCACTAATGAAGTAATTCAAAAATAATGCAGAAACACCAGTATCTAACATTGATGGATCAATATATCCTTGAACTTTATTGTCCATGTATATTTGAGGGACAGTGACTATTAATTTTAACTTACTAACATCAACTCTTACTGTTGCGTCTTTAATGTAGTCATTAAGTGATAATATTTTAACATCAGGAGATAAATTATTAAGCCCAGGCAGTGCTTTTACATTAACCCCCCAATTTTCCAAGATTGTCTTATCAAATTCAGGTACAACAAGACCTTTTGAGTTTGCAACAAAATTAACATCTTGTTCGGATAGTATGTTTCTATTTATTTCGATCTGTAAGCGATAAATACCTGCCGGAATAGTATTGGATGAATTAAATTGAGATAAATCTAACTGGCTAGCATCAATTCCCAGCTGACTTTCAAGCATGCTCGGATCAAAATAATCGTCACCATATGAATACAGAGATAAGCTTATCAATGAAGATAGCAAACCAAGTTTTAATATTTTGTTTTCCATTCCTCTAGCCTTAGATTATCTTTACATTCAAAATATGCAAGCGCTGAAAAATCATTATATGTTATTTAATAAATATAAAAGAAACTTCAATTAATTCTAAACACTTCAGTTCCAGCACCATTATCATCAAGAAAACGCCAACTTGCTACATTTATACTTTCATTAGTATTTTCTAATTTATAATAACTAAATGGTGAAATTAAAATGGAATCATTATAGTTCTTACCATTCATATTAAAATCAACAATTGTCATATAATAAGGGGTTGGATTATGAAATTGCCACCTTCCATCCTTATTTTTTAACTTTACCTGTTCAAAATTATTCTTATTTGGCTCAGGTATACCATTAGGCCGATAATATAATTTAATAATTATAGCTGTTACGAAAACCATTTCAGGCGTATCCCCTTCCTCTAAGTTTTTGCTAGTCGGTGGAATACCCCTTGCTTTCAAATAGAATCCTGATTCTCTATCTTTAGGTAGCTTAGAAACATTATCAGGATAAATCCTAACTGCATGTTCTGTTTTACTTTTAATTTTGAATAAAGGAGGGCTAATTATAAAACTATCAGCATTCTTCTCATCCTTTATATCTAATAATAACATTTGCATTAATAAAGGGCTTTCACCCTCATTACGGATACTAACAACCTTATTCTTATCTGAATCTGTGAAAATAACTCTACTTTGGCCTAAAGATAATCCTCCAGCATGAAGGGTAAAGTGCCAAGCTAGTATTATTGTTAATATCAACCGTATCATCACATTTACCTATTTAATCTGCATAATATGACAATGTTAGTGTTGCTTTAAATGCCCCAATATTTTGATCTATCGAGCAATCAGCAACTTGGTTCTTACACATGACATAAGCATAAAATGTTTTAGTTACATTTTGAGTTTTAATATTCGACCATAAAACATTATTAGTTTCTGTAATAAAATCTGCAGATGATTGATTTGCATTATCATTTGCAGAGATTCTTACAGCAAACGTTTTTCCTGGATTATCTAAAAAACCATCATTTATTGTGTAGTTGCCAGTTAATTTAATATAGTTATTATCAAAGCTATTAGTTTTACAGTTACTGATTACAACATCAAAAGCCTTCTTAATCTTTCCACTAGATGCATCCGCCCCAAACTTAGATAAAGGCACATTTCCAAAATCAACAATATTCTTTTTACCACTATCACTAGTGACAGCAATATCACAGGTATTTTTAGGCACAGTTAAATCAAACGTAAAATCGTGTGTACCTGGTACTAAAGCTGTTGAAGAATAAGAAAAAAACATCACGTAAAAAGCCAATGTAACTCTACAACATATTTTATTTAGAGGCTTCACAGTCAATACCACCTATTAATTCTTATGGTTGAAGTAATACTATATCAACAGAGGCAACTAGTTCTCCAGGTATTGGCTGAGTAGTTCCAAGCTGGACAACATTTACTTCAAAATGATTCTCTAATTGGCTATTAGCTGTAACATCAAAACTAATTTCACCGCCAGCATTGAGGTTTACGACTTTACAATTGAGCTTATTCTCATCACAGTTTTTTAAAACAAAAGCAGCTCCAGTAATATTATTAGTTGGATATATTTTATTACTATTATCAACTAAAGTTCCTATCCCAGGCGTTATTTTCATTTTAAATGGTGCTGGACCATCAGATAGATTAAAATCAGTGCAACTATATTTTAAAGAAAAGGGTTTCACATAGGTTTCATCGTCAACATTCGGTTTAATTTGAGGTGTTAATAATGGTTTATCAAATTTAACCGTCATCGATTCATATGATACTTCACACGTTCCTTTAGATACATTGCCGATAACTTCAATATCTAAAGCTGAAACTCTTCCAATAAAGAAACACATGCCTATTACAATATAAATAGCACTTAAAATAAATGCCTTTATTTTGTTACTAATTGATTTTTCCACTAAAAGATTCCTCGCCACCTAAGTCATTAATAACTGTCCATTTAACTATACCATTACGGCTATTTGCCGGAGTTATATAACTGAAAGAGTCAAAAGGAGAAATCATTGTATTACGCTTTTTCATATTTAAATCAATTTTAACACCATTAACACTGAGCTTATTTAAAGAAATATAGTATGGTGAATTATTATTAATAATAATACCTGTACTACTAGAGCTTACCTCTAAGTTTTTATATGCGTCATATGGTGAGATAGATAATTTTGAAGGTCGGTAAAAAACCTTAATAATATTATTATAACCAATATTCATTGCAGATCCTTCTAAAGGACCATCAGTAGCAGGTATCATAGTAGCAGAGAAATAAAAAACACTCTCTCTATCTGTTGGTAATGAATTCGGTTGAGCAAAAATCCTAATATCTTGCGTTGCCCCTGAGTTGATTTTAATTAATGGAGGTGTAACTGAAAAAGGCGTTTTTGATGCTGAACCATCATTATTCATGCTTACCGAAAATTTTGCTAAATAATTAATATTTGTATTATTTCGAGCGCCAACCGATACACTACTTTCACCTTGGACATATATTATTCGGGTCGCATTTAAACCAACACCACCTGCAGCGTAAACGTTAGTAGTAGTAATTAATGAAAACAGTAGAATTAAAGCTCTATAACAATCATTAACTACTTTTTTTCTTAAAAACGATTCTTTTGCTTTCATTACTTAGTCCAATCATTAAAAACAATATTAAGAGGCTTTTTAATTAAAAAGCCTCTTTACTCGTATTAACTAATATTATTAGTTATAAGATACAGTAAATGTTACTGGTACGGATAATTTATCAGTAGGTACACCAGTTTTGGTAAGAATCAGATTAGCTTTCATAGGAATGACAGCACCACCATCTTTAGCAACTTTAGGGTCGATAACCACTACTGCATCTGCGTTAGGAGTAATATTAACTGCACCAGAAGCTAATTTAACTGCTAAAGCTTTAGATTCTTGGTTAGCAAACAGTGCTGGGAAACCAGCTGCTGCTTGACCTTGAGCGAATACGTTCATTGAAGTATCAGCTGCGTCAGCAGAACAGTTAGACAGAACTAAATCAAAAGATTTTTCATCACCTAAAACTGCATTTGGTGCTAAAGCATCAGTTACATCTTTAGTGAAAGTTCCCCAGTCAACAACAGAACCTGTAGTAGTTGAAGACACATCACAAGATTGAGCACGTAATTGGGCTTTGAATGTTACTTCCGCACCTTTCTTACCATCTGCAGCTAATGCAGAACCTGCTACCATAGAACCTGCTAATACTGCTAAAACCGCTAATTTTTTGTTGAATAACATATGTAAATACCTCTGTATTTATGTCGTCATGTAAGTAGTTAAAGACACAATTTTTATTAAAAACCAAGTTCACAATAATTGTTTACAAATACCTATGCCATTTTCATGAGCCTGGATAACTAACTGTCAACCTATTTAATTAAGTCAACATTGGGGGATATTAAAATCCGTTCAATACCCTTTTTTAAAACCAAATTATTGAACTGGTTTTAAAAAAAGACTATTTCTGTATCGCCGAAAATGAGAGACCAACATCAATATAGAAATAGCAAAATGGACAAAAATAAAATATATGAAAGTTTAATTCGCTATTATTGCATTGCACCTTGCATTCTGTATGAATAAAACCTAATTACCTTTAAAAGCATTCCACAATTTAATTCATCTAAAAATTCACATTAGCTATTCCCGCTTGAAACAAAACGAAACAAACAAAAACATTATGCTGAATTTTTAAATACCTTGTTTCTTTCTGATACCAATATTAATACCACAATATTAATTGTCAAAATTACACAAAAAGGGATGTTAACTTAGTTTTTTATACTAAGATAATGATATAAATAGATGCAATCACCAAAAAATGAAGAGATACTATAACTAAAGATCGTCATTTAGATTAATTTATATTTATAAAGTCAACTTACTTATAAATATTTCAGGTTATATTTAGTTATGTAAAAACCACACATTTTATTTAATTCTAAAAATTCAATGAAAGTGATATTAAAAACTATAAATACATGCATTGAAAATATTGAAATGAAAAAACAACTTAATATACGATTCATTACACCATTACAACAGATAAGCGTAAGATAAGTCTTAATTGAAATTTACACTAAATGGCAATCTAAAACCTTACGTTTTGTGTGTTTTTTGTTAAACAACATCGAGTTTTTTGTTTAAGAAAAACAAAGAGGATAGGCTTGTTTTGAGTATTCTAATTATCTGTTTTTCCAGATAATCGTTTGCTTATATTTCCCTTTAAATAGAAATAATATAAATATAAAACAATGTATCCCCGCGCATTCCTGATCTCAAAAATATGATAAGCTTATTAGCAGTAATTGTTTGCATTTTCGAATATTGAGGCCGATTAGATGAAAAGAATGAATGAAGACAAAATCCTTGCAATGGCCGAGAATATTTGCCAATCAAGAGGCGTCAGGTTGACACCACAAAGAGAAACAGTATTACGCCTGATAGCACAGCAGCATGGCGCAATCAGTGCTTATGATTTACTTGACTTGCTACGGGAAATTGAACCTCAAGCTAAACCGCCTACGGTTTATCGTGGCCTTGAGTTTTTAATGGAGCAAGGTTTTATCCATAAAATTGAATCAACGAACAGTTATGTCGTCTGTCACCATTTTGATAACCCGAGCCATATCTCCGTTATGTTAATTTGTGACCAGTGTGGAAGCGTAACGGAAAGTGATTGCACAACAATAGAAGCTGCAATCATTAATTTAGCAGATGAACACCAATTCCGCTTAAGACATACAGTGGTAGAAAACCACGGCTTATGTAAAAATTGTGACGAAGTGAATAGCTGCCAAGATCACGAACATTGTCACCATAACCACGAACAACTAATCGCCCAGAAGAAGAAATAAGTAGCTGCGTTGATAAATAGTTTGATGAAATGAAAAAATAGAGAAGAGAAAGAAATAAAAGAAAGGAAACAAAACAGGCAGACCACAGAATGAAACTATGAAATCTGCCTGCAATAGTCCTTCCCGCCTGTAACCTACCATTACGGCTAGCGACTAAAGGAACTTAATACCAATCACTATTACGGATAACCCCAACGGCTAAGCCTTCAATAGTGAAATTTTGCTGACGTAAGTCAACAATAATAGGTTCGAATTCTGGGTTTTCTGCTATTAATTCAACACGGTTACCCTGTTGCTTAAAACGTTTAACAGTAACCTCATCTTCGATACGAGCAACAACCACTTGCCCGTTATGGACATTCTGCGTTTTATGTACAGCTAATAAATCACCATCCATAATGCCAATATCTTTCATGGACATCCCATTCACACGCAGCAAAAAATCTGCATGTGGTTTAAATAGCTCAGGGTCAACTTGATAGTGACTTTCAATATGTTCCTGCGCTAATAATGGTTCGCCAGCGGCAACACGTCCAATCAGAGGTAACCCCAGGTCTTCTGTTTCTTCTTCAAGAAGCAGACGAATACCTCGGGATGCGCCTGAAACGATTTCAATAACCCCTTTGCGCGCTAAGGCCTTTAAATGTTCTTCTGCCGCATTAGGCGAACGAAAACCAAGGCTTGCTGCTATCTCAGCACGTGTAGGAGGCATACCCGTCTGCGAAATGTGATCGCGCACCAGATCGTAAACCTGCTGTTGTCGAGCCGTCAGTGCTTTCATTCCGTTCCCCTGTTTGTTTATACAGTCAAGCTGTGAGTATATACAGGTAAATGAAGATTTGGAACAGTTAAATCGCTCAATTTAAGCATTTGTTATCGATTTACTTTCTTTTTATCCTATTAAGCACCCGAACGCCTTAGCCAGAGAAATAACGCTGCCATAATACCAGCGCCCAAATAAATAGCGCTAAGCCGATGCTCACAAATACCGCAGCGGAACCAATATCTTTAGCTCTTCCTGACAGTTCATGATACTCACTACCAATACGGTCAACTACGGCTTCTATCGCACTATTCAATAATTCGACTATTGCCACGAGGACAACTGAACTCACTAACAAAATTCTATCTATATAGCTGATATCTAAATAAAATGCGATAAAGATTGCGATAATCGCAGCAACAGATTCCTGCCTAAATGCGGCTTCATTAACCCAAGCTGCCTTCAAACCTTTAAGGGAATATCCCGCCGCTTTGATCACTCGCGTGAACCCCTTAACTTGACTCGCCATATTTATTCCTTAAAAAATGCAAACAATAATCGATTTTTACGGTCAAAGTGAATTGTCAGTAACAGATCTAACCATGTATTTCTGGTATGATTGCGCAGCATTGTTAACAAGAGGCTATAATCATTTATGTCACTATGGCGTAAAATATATTACAACACGTTGAATTTACCACTTAAATTATTGGTAAAAAGTAAACTAATTCCTTCGGATCCCGTCACTGAGTTGCAGCTTGATGTCAACAGGCCAACCCTATACGTATTACCTTATCATTCGAAGTCTGACCTCCTCACGCTACGGCATCAATGCTTAGCTATTGGTCTGCCAGACCCTCTGGTCGACAATGATATCAATGGAACGAAGCTTCCGGCGTACGTTTTTATCGATGATGGCCCACGTGTTTTTCGCTATTATTCACCGAATCCACGTAAGGATTCAGTAAAAACTTTCCATGCTTATTTAGATTTGCATAAAAACAATCCAAATCTAGATATTCAAATGCTACCTGCATCCGTGATGTTTGGCCGCTCACCGGGTCGTGAAGGCCATACTCCAGCACCACCATTGAAACTGTTAAATGGGATTCAAAAATTCTTTGCAGTTTTATGGTTAGGGCGTGACAGCTTCGTGCGTTTATCACCCATTGTCTCAATTGGGAAAATGGCACAAGACCACGGCACAGACTCCATTATTGCCAACAAACTCGCCCGTGTCGCGCGTATTCACTATTCGCGCCAACGTCTAGCAGCAGTTGGGCCAAAACTCCCTGCACGTTATGAGCTGTTTAATAAGCTATTAACGTCTAAAGCGATTGAAAAAGCCGTTGAAGACGAAGCGCGTAGTAAAAAAATTCCACTCAAAAAAGCCCAGCAAAATGCCGTTGGGATGATGGAAGAAATTGCAGCCAATTTCTCTTATGAAGCCGTACGTTTAACGGATAGGGTTCTTAGTTGGACTTGGAACCGTCTTTATCAAGGCATCAATGTTCAGCACGCTGAACGGGTCCGCCAGCTTGCACAAGACGGCCATGAAATCGTTTATGTCCCCTCTCACCGCAGCCATATGGACTACTTACTGCTCTCATATGTGCTATACCATCAAGGGCTAGTTCCACCTCATATTGCCGCGGGGATCAACCTCAATTTCTGGCCAGCAGGGCCGATTTTCCGCCGTTTAGGGGCCTTTTTTATTCGCCGTACGTTCAAAGGAAATAAACTGTATTCGACTGTTTTTCGCGAATATTTAAGTGAGTTGTTTGCTCGGGGTTACTCCATCGAATACTTTGTGGAAGGTGGGCGCTCACGTACCGGTCGTTTATTACAGCCTAAGACGGGTACCCTCTCAATGACGTTACAAGCGATGTTGCGCGGTGACTCACGCCCTATCACCATCGTTCCTATCTACATTGGGTATGAGCATGTGATGGAAGTGGGAACTTATGCCAAAGAACTTCGCGGCGCAGAAAAAGAGAAAGAAGGCTTTTTCTCTATGGTTCGCGGCTTACGTAAATTGCGTAACCTAGGCCAAGGGTATGTTAACTTCGGTCAACCCATTTCATTACCTCATTACCTTAACCAGCGCGTGCCTGATTGGCGCGACTCTATCGACCCTATCGAACCACAAAGACCAACGTGGCTAAACCCAACGGTCAGTTCGTTAGCCGATAACATTATGGTCAATATTAATAATGCAGCCGCAGCCAATGCGATTAACCTGTGTGCGACTGCGTTACTGGCTTCTCGTCAACGCTCACTCACTCGTGAGCAACTGATTGAACAAGTCGAATGTTACCTGCAATTATTGCGCAATGTGCCATACACCGCAGATGCGACGACCCCAAATAAAACAGCAGAGCAATTGTTAGAACATGCTTTGCAAATGGATAAATTCGAAGTCGAAAAAGATAGCATGGGGGATATTATTATCCTTCCTCGCGAAAATGCTGTCTTAATGACCTATTACCGTAACAATATCCATCATTTATTGGTATTACCATCACTAATTGCTAGCATTGTATTGCACTATGAACGCATTAGTCGCCAAGACATTCACTATCAAGTAGGCCAAATTTATCCGTTCTTAAAAGCAGAACTGTTTATGCGTTATAACAGTGATGAGCTACACGAGGCGGTAGATACGCTAATTGATGAGCTAAATAACCAAAAGCTGATTTGCTTAAAAGAAGACGACATGGTGGTGTTAAATCCTCGCCGTATTCGTCCATTACAGCTCTTAGCTGCTGGCGTACGTGAAACTCTGCAACGTTATGCAATCACATTATCATTACTCAATGCGAGCCCTGAAATCAGCCGTAATACGCTGGAAAAACAAAGCCGTATCCTTGCACAACGCCTTTCTGTTTTGCATGGTATCAACGCTCCTGAATTCTTTGATAAAGCGGTATTCTCCACATTGGTCGATACCCTAAGAGAAGAAGGCTACATTGATAATAATGAAAATGATATCTTTGTCACCAATGCGCAAAAACTGTATGCCGTTCTGGCTCGATTGATGTCACCTGAGATTCGCTTAACTATTGAAAGTGTTAGTCAAGATGATGAGTTTTCTGAAAAAAAACCAACTGAAAGCACGCAATCTCCGGAACAAGTGAAAAGCTAATCGCCTTTTCTCGAGTCAATAAAACAAAAAAGGTCATGTTAGAAATAACATGACCTTTTTCACTTTGGCTCAATAACTGTAATTTAAAAATAACTGATAAAAATACCAATAAACAATATTAAGCCAACAAAGTTATTGTTCATAAAAGCTTTAAAGCAAGGCGCACGTTCACGGTTAACCATCAATTGCTGCTGATAGATAAATAAACCCGCAACTAAGACTAATGAAATATAATAAAGGGTTCCTAAACCCGCCAGTGAGCCAATCACCAATAATAAGCCAACCATCAGTAATTGCAGCAAACCAATAATCAGTTTGTCATATTGCCCGAATAGAATAGCGGTTGATTTCACACCAATTTTTAAATCATCATCGCGGTCTACCATTGCATACTGAGTATCGTAGATCACCGACCAAATAATATTAACTAAAAACAGTAACCAACAAACAACTGGCAAAGTTTCACCAACAGCAGAGAAAGACATTGGAATTGACCAACCAAAAGCCGCACCTAATACCACTTGGGGTAAATTACTGACTCTCTTAACAAAGGGATAAACCCATGCCAAAGCCAACCCTGCAACCGACAACCAAATGGTCATGGAATTGAGTGTCAAAACTAGCAGAAAAGAGAGGCCAACAAGGCTTGCAAACAATATTTTTGCTTCTTTTTCTGTTACGTCCCCACTTGGGAGTGGGCGGTGTTTAGTCCGCTCTACGTGGCCATCAAAATGGCGGTCAGCAAAATCATTAATGACACAACCAGCAGCACGCATAAAGAATACGCCAGCAGTAAATACAATCAAAAGATGTAAACTTGGCGTACCTTGAGCCGCAATCCATAATGCCCAATACGTCGGCCACAATAGCAACAATGAGCCAATGGGTCTATCAATACGCATTAAACGGCTGTATGCATGCCATTTACTTAGCGTCATACTTCCCTCCACTTTATCGTGCTCCTTTTCGAATTCCATCATACTTCAAATTAGGTATATTTTAATACCACCAAACTCGGCAACTTACTGATTTATATTTATTGGCATAGTGTCATTGCAGAGACCTGAAAACTCAAAGTACTTAGGATAGTTAGCGATATGCAGGTGATTCAGGTAAAAATATTTCTGTTAACAGCAACGGTTTATTCGATAGTCTTAACCGAGAACTACGTACCCACCGGTTTGCGCAAAAACCAATATGGATATAATCTCGAGTTAAACTCTCGCGGCTAAATAAATAACGCCCTAATGGCATTCTCCCAATATCCACCAGTTGTTGGTCATCATCAGTCAGTGTTTCTTCAGGGATTATTGTTCGGCCCAGTAACCAAGGGATTCCATCTCCATACATGACAACTTCTCTGACCCAATAACGCGGGCTTTCAGGTAGAGACTGCACTTCATCCGCGCTCAGCTTATCTTGTGATACATAGCGCTCTAAATAAGGTATCACGGTAACTTGCTGGCTATGCTGCTCAAAACGTTTTGTCATGGAGCCAAGCTCTAGTAGCCAATCTAGTATATTGGCAGGCACTATTTTATCGTTTTTATCGTTCTCCGCCAGCCAGTGAATCGGCTGAGAAGTAAAAAGCGTTTCATCCATTACTTAAAATTCCACCATGAATAACATGGTTATGATTTACTGTATTTCTTACGCAATAGGATATCACGTTGTTTTACGACAAGGTTAAAGTTAGCTAACAATTTATATAAAAAGTCACATTTTCAACACAAAATGTAAAAATATAGTGAAAAATTTTTTAATTACTAGCAAGTTATCGATAATAATAAAATTCATTAATATCGTAACAAAATGAATTTGTTTAATTAAAAAATAGCCTGATGGACAGTATGTCAGTTAAACAATGTAAGGTAGGAACTTCCTACCTTACATTTAACTATTTAAATAATACGTTATTAATTTATCGCCAAGCTTTGTAGCTGTTAATCAAACCATTGGTCGAGCTATCATGGCTACTCACGGTATCACTATTTTCTAATTCAGGCAGGATACGGCTTGCGAGTTGTTTACCTAACTCCACGCCCCATTGGTCGAAAGTAAAGATATTTAAAATCGCCCCTTGAGTGAATATTTTGTGCTCATACATCGCAATCAATGCACCTAACGAATATGGCGTGATTGATTTCAATAAGATAGAGTTAGTTGGGCGGTTGCCTTCAAACACCTTATAAGGCGCAACATATTCCATATCCGCGACATTTTTACCTTGCGCAGCAAACTCGGCATCAACCACTTCACGAGTTTTACCAAACGCCAGTGCTTCGGTTTGCGCAAAGAAATTAGATAATAATTTTTCGTGATGATCCCCTAACGGGTTATGGGTTACCGCAGGTGCGATAAAATCACATGGGATCATCTTAGTTCCTTGGTGGATCAACTGATAAAACGCATGTTGGCCATTGGTTCCCGGCTCACCCCAAATAATCGGGCCTGTTTGATAAGTAACAGGTTTTCCATCACGACCAATATATTTACCGTTCGATTCCATATTACCTTGTTGGAAGTAAGCGGCAAAACGATGCATGTATTGGTCGTATGGCAGAATCGCTTCAGTTTCCGCTTCAAAAAAATTGTTGTACCAAATACCAATCAAACCTAACAACACGGGGATGTTCTTTTCTAGCGGAGTTTGGGTAAAATGCTTATCCATCGCATGGGCACCGTTCAATAATTGAACGAAATTATCAAAGCCGACCGATAAAATAATGGATAAACCAATCGCTGACCATAATGAATAACGGCCACCAACCCAATCCCAAAATTCAAACATATTGTTGGTATCAATACCAAACTTCGCGACTTCTTCACCATTCGTTGAAAGTGCCACAAAATGCTTAGCCACTTGACTTTCATCTTTTGCCGCAGCCAAGAACCAATCACGAGCAGAATGCGCATTTGTCATGGTTTCTTGCGTTGTAAAGGTTTTTGACGCAATTAAAAACAGTGTTGTTTCTGGGTTCAGCTTTTTCAGTGTTTCCGCAATTTGCGTACCATCCACATTCGATACAAAATGCATGTTTAGGTGGTTTTTGTATGGACGCAGTGCTTCTGTCACCATAAATGGACCAAGGTCTGAACCACCAATACCGATGTTCACCACATCCGTAATCGCTTTACCGGTGTAACCCTTCCAATCACCGCTGATAATACGCTGACTAAATTGCTGCATTTTTTCCAATACTGCATTCACTTCTGGCATGACATCTTTGCCATCAACATAAATAGGGGTGTTATCGCGGTTACGCAAAGCAGTATGTAGTACCGCACGGTCTTCAGTACGGTTAATTTTTTCACCTTGGAACATACTGTTAATGGCGCTTTCTAGCTCTGTTTCTTTTGCTAAGGCCAATAAATGTTCCAATGTTTCTTGCGTAATTCTATTTTTGGAGAAATCCACTAAGATTTGACCATCGAACGTTGCCGAAAAATGAGTGAAGCGGTCTTTATCCTGCGCAAACAAATCGCGCATATGGACATTTTTCATTTGCGCAAAATGTTGCTCTAGCGCCCGCCATGCAGCCGTCTGGCTTGGATTAATACTTCTCATGGATAACACTCTCCAAATAATTTCAAATAGAAATAGATTGTACCCCGTCACGAAAACGAGACTTATCGGTTTTCTGCGTTATATTGATATTCCCCAATTCTGCCGCACTTTTCCAGACTTAATTACCCATTTTATTAAAATACACACTTTCTAGACTGATACGTATACAAAAGTATATGATCCGGTTATCTGAGCGCAGTCAACACCCAAACTGCTTGAAATATAACGAGTATATACTCTAAATAATTCGAGTTGCATGTAGGCGACAAGCGAAGATAGACCGATGAGCATACAAAAGTATGTGATTCGGTTATCTGAGCGCAGTCAACACCCATGCAGCTCGAAGTATGACGAGTATATTGAGAAAACCGATAATAAATTACCTATCATTAGAATTACTGATTTACTTCGATTCTTGATTGACGCAATCCTATTTACCCGATAAATCTATATAAAGATTAGGTTTAACCAAAGGGATTGACACCATGAATATCGCAGCGTCTTCAACAGACAACCATCAGTATGTTATCGCCAAATTTGGCGGCACTAGCGTCGCTAACTTTGAAGCGATGAACAACAGCGCCAATATTGTTCTCTCCAACCCAAATGTGCGAGTTGTGGTACTTTCCGCCTCTGCTGGCATTACCAATTTATTAATCGAACTGGCCGAAGGTTGCGATGCTGATAAACGTAATGAACTGCTGAAAAAAGTGAAGGATATTCAATACGCAATTATTGATAACTTACAAACTGCTGATGTTATTCGTGAGGAAATCAATCGATTACTCGATAATATTGCTCATTTAGCTGATTCGGCTGCTTTAGCCACTTCTGATGCATTAACGGATGAAATGGTGAGCCACGGCGAATTAATGTCAACCTTACTATTTGTTGAAGTACTACGCCAACGTAATGCTAACTCCCAATGGTTTGACGTACGCAAAGTGATGAGAACGAATGACAGCTTTGGCCGTGCTGAACCAGAACTTGCTCAGCTAAAAGCATTGTCAGAACAACAACTCATGCCACGCCTTACTGAGTCGGTTGTCATTACTCAAGGGTTTATTGGTCGTGATGAAAAAGGCCGCACGACCACTCTTGGGCGCGGTGGAAGTGACTACACCGCCGCTTTGTTAGCTGAAGTCCTTAATTTATCACGTGTAGATATTTGGACTGATGTTCCTGGAATTTACACCACTGACCCTCGCGTCGTACCGAGTGCCCAACGCATTGATGAAATTGCTTTCGATGAAGCGGCAGAAATGGCGACCTTTGGCGCAAAAATTTTGCATCCTGCGACACTCCTTCCTGCAGTACGTGCGGGGATCCCAGTTTTTGTCGGTTCAAGTAAAGCCCCCGAAGCCGGCGGCACCATTGTGTGTGATAAAACCACGAATCCACCACAATTTAGGGCATTAGCACTGCGCCGTAAACAAACGCTACTCACCTTGCACAGTCTAAAAATGCTGCACGCACGCGGTTTCTTAGCGGAAATTTTCACCATTTTACTGCGCCACAATATTTCAGTGGATCTAATTACGACTTCAGAGGTCAGTGTCGCCCTAACCTTAGACACAACAGGTTCAACGGGAACTAACGGCAGTTTACTCACCAATGCGCTAATGACAGAGCTATCCGCATTATGCCGTGTTGAAGTGGAAGAAGATTTAGCGCTCGTCGCAATCATTGGTAATGAGCTGTCGCAAGTGAATGGCCTCGGAAGACAAATTTTTGGGGCACTTGAGTCATTCAATATTCGTATGATCAGCTATGGAGCAAGTAGCCACAATATTTGTTTATTGGTACCTGGAAATGATGCTGAAGAGATCGTTCGTACTTTGCACAGTAACTTATTCGAATAGTGTGGAAGTTTGATCAAAATACTAGAAGGCGATCATTTCGATCGCCTTCTATGATTATACAATTAATCCCCTCCAGCATCTTTGCTGGGTTGCGCAACACTACCAGTGTATTGCAACATTTTTCCCGTCACGCCTTTATTCTGTTTTAAAAGCGCCAAGTTGCTTTTTGCGGTTTCATTACCGAGTTCTACCGCTCGTTCAAACCACATTACTGAACGAAAAATATTTTTCTCACCGCCCTCGCCTCGTGCATACATCACCGCAAGGTTGTTTTGGGCATCGCTATTTTTCTTAAATGCCGCTTTTTCCAGCAATTGCCGTGCTCTGTGTGTGTTTTTCGCCACACCCGTTCCCGTTAAATAAAAGATAGCTAACTGGTTTTGAGCTTCGATGTTATTTTCTTGCGCAATCAGCAACCAACTCAAAATATCATTCACATCAACATTTTTCAGCTCACCAGACACATACAGTTCCGCTAACTTAATTTGAGCCGTTTTACCATCACTGTTGGCAAGTGATATATACCACTCAATAGCCTTTTTGGGGTCTTTTTTAATCCCCCCTAACCCTTTTTCATAGAATTCAGCTACCTTCATTCCAGCTTCTTGGGATTTATTTTGTGCTGCTCGTTCATACCATAGAAAAGCTTCAGCGAGATCTTTACCAACGCCATTACCTTGTTCATAGGCTTTCGCAATCGCCAGTTGGGCCGCAATATTGTTCTGTTGCGCAGCGCGTTTATACCAGTACATCGCTTGGTAGCTATTCTTTTCTATTGCGCTATGACCTTCTTGATAAAAATCACCCATATTCACTTGCGCTGTCGCAGAGCCCATATTGGCGGCTTGACGATATAAATAAATCGCCATTTCGGCGTCCGGCTCTACACCCTCACCATTTTCATACATCACCGCTAAGTTATTCACTGCGGCTGCAATATTATTTCCCGCACTTCTTTCATACCACTCTCGAGCCTTCTGGTAATCAATATCACCACCTAACCCATCATGATAAAACAACCCCATCGCAAACTGTGCGTTGGCATGTTCTTGCTCCGCGGCCTCTGCATACCATGCTTTCGCTTGCTTTAAATTTTGCTCAACCCCAATGCCATGTTCATATAAGTAACCCATCGCATATTGGCAATAAGCATCGCCTTTTTCAGCACCTCGGCGATACCATTGTTCCGCTTGTCGGTATTTTTCCTGATTTTGCAATAACATCCCAAGGTAATAATCTCCATCTGTATTATCTCGGTCAGCTACCTTTTTAAACCAACGATAAGCCTCTTGCTCATTGACGGCTAAAAATTCAGTCCCATCCATATAAGCAAGCCCAACATCCACCATTGCCTCTTCATCTCCGGCATTCGCTAGCTTCAATTTTGCTTTGAATTCATCAGGAATAGGCATGCTTTTAGGCTGCGCCTGTAGCGTATTCGGTTTATCTTTCGTAGAAGGTGCTTCAACGATATTGCCAGCTTGCGCAAGGGAAATACCGCTAACATAGAGAACTAACAGAAAAGAACGTAATTTCATCACCATGACCTATTTATTGGCGTTATGTCATTAACATATCACTCCAATAAAAAATTCATAAGGGATGTTGGCTGAAAAAGTAGAATAACAAAGGAATTATTAAGAAAACGGAGGAGACGCCAGCTTCTTGCTGAAACTTTTGTCTCCGAAATAAGTCGCAGTACTTAGTTAACGCGGTAACCACCGTGTTTACTGGCAAATAAATTAAATTTACCCCACTCAATTAACAGAGCTTCCAATGTGCGGTGGCTAATCTTACACAGTTCAGAGATCTGAGAAACGACAAAGTGGTTTTCACTCACCAGTTCTGGTGAAAACACTTCCGCAATCCATTCACACTCTTTCGTGGTCACCAACCAACCGTCATTGGTCGAAAATTTATGCACGGGTACCATACCGTCTTTCGGGCTTTCTTGAGATAACAGCTTATTTTCATCGATTTGGGCTTGATGAAAAGCCGCGATTTCGTCCTCTGAAGGCACGGGTTCTACTGCTAAATTTTCTTCTAAAAATAGGTAAATTTCTTCTGCTCTTGCAGGTGTTAGCTCGCTTCTTAACCAAATCTGATTAAAACAGTGCTCATCCAGTGAATCATCGGTATCAAGCTTATCCATGATCTGTAAAACACTCATCATAGCGCTCACCGCGTCTTCGCTCATCATGAACGTTTCAGGCGCCGCACTGTTTTGGATCTGATAAGGAAAAACTACCGAGCGTGGCAGTTCTTCTTCAATAATAAATTCATAGCTCATCATTGGCCCCCTCTAATGTATTACCTATAAGATGGTGCCGAATGCATGAAAAATCAATGTATTGATCTTGTTTTAATCTTCAGGGTCATAAGCTAAGTTTGGCGCTAGCCAACGCTCCAACTCCGTCACCGACATCCCTTTGCGCTTTGCATAATCCTCAATTTGGTCTTTTTGTAGCTGGGCTACCGCAAAATATTTACTTTCAGGATGGCTAAAATACCAGCCTGATACCGAGGCCCCTGGCCACATCGCATAGGAACTGGTGAGTTGCATACCAATTTGCGTTTCCACGTCCAGTAACTGCCAAATTTTTGCCTTTTCTGTATGCTCAGGGCAAGCCGGATACCCCGGTGCAGGGCGGATCCCTTGGTAATTTTCGCGAATAAGTTCTTCATTACTCAAGTTTTCATCGTCTGCATAACCCCAATATTGCATGCGGACTTGTTGGTGTAAATATTCAGCAAATGCCTCCGCTAGCCTATCCGCCAGCGCTTTAACCATAATTTTATTATAGTCATCATGCTGTTGTTCATATGCATCAGCAAGCGCGTCTTCTTCTAAGCCCCCTGTCACTGCGAAAGCCCCAATATAATCGGCTTTACCACTGTCCTTTGGCGCGACAAAGTCAGATAAACAATAGTTTGGAAACTCAGTTTTTAAAGTTTGTTGGCGTAAATTCAGCCCCATGACTTGCACATGATTTCGCGACTCATCGGTATAAATTTCAATATCATCACCAACCCGGTTTGCAGGGAATAAGCCAAAAATACCTTTTGGCGTTAATAAGTTTTCTTTATCAAGCTTATCTAACATATTATTGGCGTCTTTCAATAGATTACGCGCTTCAGAACCGACCACTTCATCCTCTAAGATCCGCGGGTATTTACCTGCCAGCGACCACGTCATAAAAAATGGCGTCCAATCAATATAGTTTCTCAGCGTTGAAATAGATGCGGTGACTTCTTGAATACCAAGAAATTTTGGCGCAGGTGGTTGGTAATGTTGCCAATCAATATTAACCGCATTAGCGCGTGCCACATCCAGTGCCACAGGCGGTGTTTTTGGCCTTCTACGGCCATGTTGCTGACGAACCGTTTCATATTCACGGCGAGTGCGCGCAACAAAATCTGCTTTTTGTGTTGCTGACAATAGCGCTGCGACAACCCCCACAGTTCGAGAGGCATTTTGCACGTAAGTCGTTGGCCCACTATAATTAGGCTCAATTTTCACGGCAGTGTGTGCTTTTGATGTTGTCGCCCCACCAATCAGTAATGGCAAGGTAAACCCTTGTCTTTCCATCTCTTTAGCTACGTGCACCATTTCATCAAGAGATGGCGTGATCAAACCGGATAACCCAATAATATCAACGTTCTCTTCACGTGCTGTTTTTAGAATAGTTTCACACGGAACCATCACGCCTAAATCAATGATTTCATAGTTATTACACTGCAGAACAACCCCAACGATATTTTTGCCTATATCATGAACATCGCCCTTTACCGTCGCGAGTAAGATTTTTCCTGCACTACTACCTGACTGCTTAAGCTCTTGAATATAAGGTTCTAAATAGGCTACGGCTTGTTTCATCACCCGAGCAGATTTCACCACTTGAGGTAAGAACATTTTTCCTTCCCCAAATAGGTCTCCAACCACATTCATACCATTCATCAAGGGGCCTTCAATCACTTCTATTGGGCTGGAAGCACGTTGGCGAGTTTCTTCAGTATCTTCAATGATAAATTCGGTAATGCCTTTCACTAATGCGTATTCAAGACGCTTTTCAACTTCCCAACTACGCCATTCCGCTTGTTGAACTTGCTGCTCTCCTGCCCCTGCTCCACGGTATTTTTCCGCCAGTTCAAGCAAACGTTCTGTACTGTCATCACGGCGATTTAAAATCACATCTTCAACAGCATCTTTTAATTCAGTAGGCAGGTCATCATAGATAGCGAGCTGCCCCGCATTAACGATCCCCATATCCATTCCATTACGAATGGCGTAATACAGGAAAACAGCATGAATTGCTTCACGTACAGGGTCGTTCCCTCTAAATGAAAAGGAGACGTTGGAAACCCCGCCAGAAATCATCGCATGAGGTAACTGAGCCTTAATGTCCTTACAGACTTCAATAAAATCAACGGCATAGTTATTATGCTCTTCGATTCCTGTGGCTACGGCAAAAATATTTGGGTCAAAAATAATGTCTTCAGGAGGGAAGCCCACTTCTTCGGTAAGGATCTGGTAAGCACGGCGACAAATTTCAATTTTCCGCTCACGTGTATCTGCTTGGCCAACTTCATCAAATGCCATGACGACCACCGCAGCACCATATTTGCGCAATAATTTAGCATGCTCAATAAATGCCTCAACCCCCTCTTTCATTGAGATTGAATTGACGATCCCTTTACCTTGTATGCACTTAAGCCCCGCCTCGATCACCTCCCATTTTGAGGAGTCAATCATAATTGGCACGCGAGCAATATCAGGCTCACCAGCAATCAGATTCAAGAAACGCACCATCGCCGCATGGGAGTCCAACATCCCTTCATCCATATTGATGTCGATGATTTGCGCACCATTTTCAACTTGCTGACGTGCCACATCTAAGGCTTCTTGGTAATTTTCTTCTTTAATCAGCCGCTTAAATTTTGCGGATCCCGTCACATTGGTTCTTTCCCCAACGTTAACAAATAACGATTTTTCGCCAATATTTAACGGTTCTAAACCCGATAAACGGCATTCAACAGGTAGTGACGGTAATTGACGTGGTGTGATGCCTTTTACGGCTTCTGCCATTTTTTTGATATGTAATGGCGTCGTTCCACAACACCCACCAACAATATTTAAGAACCCTGCGGTTGCCCATTCATGAATTTGTTCAGCCATATTTTGCGCATCAAGATCATATTCACCAAACGCATTCGGTAGCCCTGCATTAGGGTGCGCACTGACATAACATTCCGCAATCCTTGATAATTCAGCAATATACTGGCGCAGCTCATCCGGGCCTAATGCACAGTTCAAGCCAAATGATATCGGCTGCGCATGGCGCAATGAGTTATAAAATGCTTCTGTTGTTTGCCCTGATAATGTCCGGCCAGAAGCATCTGTGATCGTACCCGAGATCATAATAGGTAGAGAAACACCCAAAGCTTCCAGTTCAGTTTCTACCGCAAAGATCGCGGCTTTCGCATTCAATGTGTCAAAAATGGTTTCGATCATGATCAGATCTACCCCACCTTTTACTAAAGATCGGGTAGATTCACGGTAGGCTTCAACGAGTTGATCAAAGGTGATATTGCGATAAGCAGGATCATTAACATCAGGAGAAATAGAAGCAGTGCGGTTTGTCGGGCCTAAAACTCCGGCAACATAACGCGGCTGGTCAGGGGTTTTACGTGTCCACTCGTCAGCACATTCACGGGCAAGACGCGCAGCAACTTCGTTAATTTCAGCGGAAAGTGATTCCATTTTATAATCAGCCATCGCAATGGATGTTGAGTTAAAAGTATTGGTTTCAACAATATCCGCGCCCGCTTCAAAGTATTGAGAATGAATATCTCGAATAATATCTGGCTGAGTTAAGACTAATAGGTCATTATTTCCCTTTAAATCACTCGGCCAATCCGCAAATCGTTCTCCGCGAAACTGGGCTTCCGACAACTTATGTTGTTGGATCATTGTTCCCATTGCGCCATCTAATACCAATATACGTTTTTTTAATTCTTGTTCTAATTGATTAACTTTTGCGGACACTGCACTGCCCTCCTAAAATGGAACACTGAGAAATAAGTCAAATTTTTACCTTTAACATCCTATCACAACTTCTCTCGTGAAAATTCGCTGTTATGATGAGAGTTTTTCAAGGTTGCACAAGAGCACACTTTTCACTGATCCGATGAGTATTTTCAAGTGAAATAGTTCATAATAGAAGCTAAATGACAGTCAGGAGAGACTTAATGGCAACGGCACCAATTACTAAGAAACTTAAAAAAGCAAAAGGGCCGGCGAGTGGCGCAGCTGCAGCAGGACAAGTTCAATCATTAAGTCGTGGATTAACACTATTGGAATATATTTCCGAATCGACAGGGGGAATTGCCCTCACTGACCTTGCGATGCAAGCTGGCTTACCCAACTCAACAACACATCGCCTTTTAATGACTTTAGAACAACATGGTTTTGTTCGCCAAACTGGTGATTTAGGCCTATGGGTTATTGCTTCTCATGCTTTTATCATTGGTAGCAGCTTTTTAGAGAGTCGTAATTTGTTAGCCCTCGTCCACCCAATACTACGCCGCTTAATGGATGAATCAGGGGAAACTGTCAACTTAGCTATCCTAGACCATACAGAGTACGATGCCGTCATTGTTGACCAAGTACAATGCAATGCGCTAATGAGAATGTCAGCACCAATCGGAGGAAAACTGCCATTACACGCCTCGGGGGCAGGCAAAGCATTCATTGCTAACTTACCAGAAGATAAACTAGTCCCACTTTTAAGCCGTAAAGGTTTACATGCTTATACGCCTTATACATTAACTAACCCATCAGCTTTAAAAGAGAATTTACAACAGGCTAAAAAGCAAGGTTTTTCTTATGATGACGAAGAGCATGCATTAGGGTTACGCTGTATTGGGGCTTGTATTTATGATGAACACAAAGAAGCTTTCGCAGCCATTTCTATTTCAGGCCCATTATCACGTATCACCGATGACCGTATTACTGAATTAGGCGCTATGGTTATCAAAGCCGCAAAAGAAATAAGCCATGAATATGGTGCAAACCGCTAGCTAAACAGTGAAAGTGAAATACAAAGCAACCTGTATTTCACTTAACCTTACAAAGCTTTTTACAGCCCTCTAATCACCTTGCTGATTTGTTGAAATAGTAGGCAACTTCAGAGTCTTTTCAAATAACTTAAATTTTTGCATATCACGGTACTTTTCAATGAGTGCCAACGCGATAGCCTCTGTTTCAGCGTCCGCTTGTCCTTCAATATCTCGCGGTCGGAAATGCAATTGGAAAGCACGCAATGTTTTTTTCGTCTGTGGATCTAACTTACCTGATAGCGGGATTGTTGAATATCCATAAAAATTAAGCGCTTTTTGAATGCGTAACACGCTTGCGGGCTCATTGGCATTACGCCCCGCCAGAAATTTAGTGACTGTTTTTGGGTCAGGCCAAGCCCCTATACCATGTTGAGCAAGACGTTGCCATGGAAATGCCTTGCCTGGGTCTTGCTTGCGCAATGGTGCGATATCACTGTGACCAATAATATTTTCTGGGGGAATACTATAGCGCTGCATAATATCTTGGATGAGAGGTATCAATGCCACAATTTGCGCTTCATTGTAAGGAGCCCACAGTTGCTTTCCTTTAGCATCCTTTTGTCCCCCTGCATTAACGATTTCAATTCCAATAGAAATATCATTCAAACCATTATGCTGTAGCCAATAACTTTCACCTGCATGCCATGCTTTTAATGATTCGGGAACGAGTTGTAATACAACAGGCTGGCCATTTTTAGTTTCAGGTACACTCGGTATGAGAAAATGGGAGCTCACTTTGCCTTGCGTTAGTGTGGCTATGGAACGCGCATCATCGGAAACGGTGTAGTGAATAATGACATATTGAATGCGCTGACTACTATTTTTTGATGGGTAACGGTTATCGAGATAGTAACCTTTGTTCGAGACCGAACAGCCTAATAGTAAAAAAGCAAACAATATCCCTATATATTTGAACATCAAACCATAGCCTTACTCTATTATTCATTAAGCTTTATTTAAGCATTGTGTCGTCTGCAATACTATCAATTTTCATGCACCAACAACATCACAATGCTTATTCTTTATAGAAAAATAGATAATAGAAAATGAAATAAATGTTTAAATACATCATGTTAAAACCTTTTTAGCTCATATTAGAAACAAAAAGGTTTTCTTATTAACGAAAAACATCCCCTTCTATTAAATGGTAGGGAACATTGGAAAAAGTAGAGAGAAAAGCGCCAGAAAAAATTATAATTATGATCACTAATAATCTCCCCCTCCTTAAAATAGAGACATATTGAATTGATTATTCTTATTTCTAGAATTTAATTTTTAATTTTAAGTAGTTACCATAGACATATTTTTTTCGAGTACTATGACTATGCAAAATTAATCGTCTAATTCTCTATAACGTATAAGTTATAACCTATTTTTATACTAGGAATTTTTAAATGAGTAAATTATTCATAAAATGTTATAAAAATAAAATAAAAAAATATCTTACTTAGGTTATCACTAACTCATTTTTTCATACTCAACCTGCTTAGCAATGATTTTAGTAATCTCATTAATATCAATATCTAAAAAAATTACAATTTCAATTAGTTTATCTAAACTCAACTTATTAATACCTAACTCATATCGTGATACTTGCTGTTGGCTCAAATGAATAATCGAACCCAGCTCATTTCCTGATAACCCTTTACTCACTCTAGCCTTACGTAAATGATTACCTAGTAATGCATAAATATTTTTCTTTTTAGCTATATGCATAACCATCTCCTAAATGTAAATAAGAAAAATAATTTAGCTAGTATTATTCATTATAAAATTAATCATAACTATTTAAAATAGTTATGAGCAATCAAAGATAACAAGATTGATAGACAAACATCATTTTTATATACAAAAAAAAATGAGGAAAATAATATATGTAAAGTAATCCATTGCTTTATAAAAGTTTTTTTATTTTTATAATTAAATTACATTTCTATATGTTTTTTTTGATCAAATCGATAATTTAATATACTTTTACATTTTAAATGTTACTAGAAATAATTAGTAACCAATCAAAATAATTATCTGTTTTTTATTATTAAATAATTTTCACTCTATATGTTAAATTTTTACATACGCAAAAATTGTGTTTTCCCTTTTTTATATCAAAAAACAGATTAATAATTTATCTTATTATTATAATATTCTCTATAGTCAGGCTAATAATCTGATTTCGGCCTAAAAACAACAATCCCGGCCTTCCCTTTTAAGTAATCGTTCAGTTCGATATCAATAACCTGAAGATTTCTACGTAGTGAAGAGGCATTTCTAAATATTGTTTTATTACCTCTACGTATTACAACACCCACATGACTTACATCTAACCCATTATCCTTTGAATAAACGCCGATGTAATCCCCTGCATTCAATCTCAATACTAAATAATCATCCACATATTTGACTGGGATATAGTTTATCAACCTACCTTTAACAGGCAAGCCCGATATATATCGCTGGTTATAATTTTTCAAATTAAGTTGTTTTTTTACCTGAATAGCGTGTGGGCTTATTTCACTAGTAATATCTACCACAATCGCCTCGGGTTCTTGCGCCCAATCAGAGAAAAAATGCCGCCGATGTTTAAATGTAATATTTTGGTTGATATAACGAATATTGATTAAATTTGAAACAAATTGCTCGTAATTGTTAGAACGCTTAAAAGCCTCGATGTACTCTATGAATGTCATACAGTCCATCTCTTTCAAATTAATCACCAATTCTTCAGGTGATAGCGGACTCATATTCAAAGTTTGTTTATTGTAAGGTGTAGTTAAAAAATATCGGGTCAATACATCAATTTTTTCTGCTTGTGACGCATTCTGTAACTGCATTGCCGTTTGTTCATTAAAAACTTCAGTTAAAATTTTATATGACCCCGAAGCTAAGATAACCTCAGCCCTAACAAAATTTGCCAATAACAATATAAATGCAGCTATAACTAGCCTTAACATCCTGCCGCTCTTCTCATGAATACAACCTAACCTTCGACAATCATCTAATTGAATTTTGATGATAAAATCATCAACTAAGCCACTATAGCATGCTTATTTGTCTATTTCCTACTCTGTCCACACCATAATATAAATTTGATTCAGATCACAGATAGCTTCGAATGTTCATTTTCTATATTGCAACTCCTCCGCTTTCATTGAACAATGTTACCGGTAACATTGATGCTATAGTTCACAAGTAAATAACGATAGGCACAACCCGAATTGACTTGCAGTTTGATTCATCTTTTTACTGCACTATGGAGCAATTATCATGAGCATGACCACCTCTAAAGAGACAAATCCTTCAGTGATCAATAAAGAACTTGATCGCATCACTCAACGTATCATTTCTCGTTCACTGAAAACTCGAGCTGCTTATCTCAAAAAAATAGAGCAGGCTCGTTGTATGACCGTCCATCGAGCATCACTCGCTTGCGGTAACCTTGCCCATGGCTTTGCAGCATGCCAAAGCGAAGAAAAACAAATTCTTAAAAGTATGACTCGCTCTGATATTGCAATCATCAATTCCTACAATGATATGCTTTCTGCTCATCGTCCCTACGACAAGTACCCTGAACAACTCAAAAAAGCATTATTAGAAGCTGGCTCAATTGGCCAAGTCGCTGCGGGTGTCCCAGCAATGTGTGATGGCGTAACTCAAGGGCAAGATGGGATGGAACTATCGATGCTAAGTCGAGATGTCATTGCCATGTCAACTGCCATTGGCCTATCCCATAATATGTTTGATGGTGCGCTCTATTTAGGTATTTGCGACAAAATTGTTCCAGGCTTAATGCTTGGCGCACTTTCATTTGGTCACCTTCCTGCAATATTTGTCCCAGCAGGTCCAATGGCAACAGGCTTACCAAATAAAGAAAAGGTTCGTATTCGCCAGCTGTATGCTGAAGGCAAAGTTGATCGACTCGCTTTATTAGAAGCCGAAGCCGCCTCTTACCATGGGATCGGCACCTGTACTTTTTACGGTACTGCCAACTCGAATCAAATGATGATGGAGGTCATGGGGTTACATCTACCCGGTGCGTCATTTGTACCACCTGACTCTCCACTACGGGATGCATTAACAGAGGCTGCCGCACGACAAATTACGCGTTTAACTGAACAATCGGGCCAGTACTTACCTATCGGTCAACTGGTTAACGAAAAAGTTATTGTCAACGGTATCGTCGCATTGCTCGCGACGGGAGGCTCAACTAACTTAACCATGCATCTTGTTGCTATAGCAAGAGCCGCAGGGATCATTATCAATTGGGATGATTTTTCCGATATTTCAGCTATTGTTCCACTTATTTGCCGTATCTATCCTAATGGCCAAGCGGATATCAACCAATTCCAAGCCGCAGGTGGCGTAGCTTTGCTTATCCACCAGCTATTACAAAAAGGTTTATTATATAACGATGTCCATACCGTAGCAGGATTCGGGCTGGAACGTTATACCATGGAACCTTGGCTAAATAATGGCCAACTTGAATGGCGAGAAGGCCCTAAATCCTCGTTTAATCCTGATGTTATCGCTGAAATAGAACACCCATTCTCACCTCATGGGGGCACAAAATTACTTTCTGGTAACTTAGGGCGTGCCGTGATGAAAACATCAGCGGTTCCTGAAGAAAATCAAGTTATTGAAGCTCCAGCAGTCGTATTTAACAACCAAAATGAGATTGCATCACACTTTGAAGCAGGTGAGCTTAATAAAGATTGTATTATTGTTGTCCGCTTCCAAGGGCCATCCGCGAATGGCATGCCTGAACTTCATAAACTCATGCCTCCTCTTGGTGTACTTATGGATAAAGGCTACAAAGTCGCGTTAGTTACTGATGGCCGCTTATCCGGAGCATCCGGTAAAGTACCATCTGCAATTCATGTCACCCCTGAAGCTTATAATGGTGGGTTGTTAGCAAAAGTAAAAAATGGCGATATCATTAGGGTAAATGCATTGACTGGAGAATTACAATTACTAGTTGATGAAGAAGAACTCAATAAACGCCAACCCTTCGAGGCTGATTTAACTGCTGAGCGTAGTGGTTGTGGAAGGGAGCTTTTCGGTGCATTAAGAAGACATTTATCAGGTGCCGAAGAAGGTGCTTGTAGTATTGATTTTTAATCTATTTTCATTGAATAGGAATAGAAAATGAATAATTGGAAAATGACCGCTGAAAGCGTATTAAAACAAGGCTCTGTCGTCCCTGTTATTGTTATCAAAAAATTAGAACAAGCGGTTCCTCTTGCAAAAGCATTAGTCAAAGGTGGCATTAGAGTGTTAGAAGTCACTTTACGTACGGAGTGTGCTATCGATGCTATTCGCCTCATTGCAAAAGAAGTACCTGAGGCTATTATTGGCGCAGGTACTGTTATTAATGCAAAACAACTCTCTGAAGTTACTGAAGCTGGAGCACAATTCGCAATTAGTCCCGGTTTAACAGATGAATTACTCAATGCAGCAACCAAAGGAGATATTCCTTTAATCCCTGGAATTTCAACTGTTTCTGAACTTATGCTTGGTATGCAATATGGCCTGAAAGAGTTCAAATTTTTCCCAGCGGAAGCCAATGGTGGCGTTAAGGCGCTAAAAGCCATTGCGGGCCCTTTCTCACAAGTCAAATTTTGCCCAACCGGTGGAATATCGCTAGATAATTACCTTAACTATTTAGAATTAGATAGTGTTCTGTGTATTGGTGGCTCTTGGTTAGTACCTGAAGAGGCCTTGAATTCAAGCAATTATGAAAAAATTACCCAACTTGCTCAAGAAGCTGTACAAGGCGCAAAAAAATAGCATTCCCGAAAAACGACTCAATGCTTGCTGAGTCGTTTTTAATTGCCTTTAATTAATACGCGACTATTCCCATTAGTTGCGTATTATAGTTATGCAACCTCACTGAATTTATGGCAAAAACGTAATTCCTCACGATAGGCATAAACATCTTCTACGTGCCCCGCCAAAATTCTATTTTGTAACTTTTGCCAATAATCTGCGGAAAATAAATCTGCATGATATTGTTGCAAGTAATGACGAATTTTCTCATTTTGGCAAATAAAAGAAGCAAACTCTTCAGGGAAAACATCTTGCTCACCAATGCTATACCATGGCTCACTAGATAATTCTTGCTCAGGGTATAATGGCTCAGGAATTTTACGAAAATTCACCTCTGTCATATAACAGATTTCATCATAGTCATAAAAAACAACGCGGCCATGACGCGTTACTCCAAAATTTTTAAACAACATATCTCCGGGGAAAATATTCGCAGCCGCTAATTGTTTAATCGCCCAGCCATATTCATTTAATGCATTATGTAATTGCGCGTCAGTGGCATTATCCATATAAATATTCAATGGGATCATCTTTCTTTCCATGTACAAATGACGAATCAATATGTTATCACCTAAATCTTCAATTTGAGATGGAACCTCTTTCAATAATTCCACCATTAACTCATCGCTGATGGAAGACTTACTAATCACAAAATTTTCAAACTCTTGGGTGTCAGCCATACGGCCAACTCTATCGTGCTCTTTAACCAAACGATAGCATTCTAAAACTCGTTCTCGTGTTACTTGCTTTTGTGGCGCAAATTGATCCTTAATAATTTTAAAAACACGATCGAAAGAAGGGGACGTAAAGACCAACATCACCATTCCTTTAACACCTGGTGCAACGGTAAATTGCTCTCGTGAAAAATTAATATAGGCGAGATATTCTCTGTAATACTCTGTTTTTCCATGCTTTTGACAACCAATTGCCATATATAATTCAGCAATTGACTTACTGGGTAAGATCTCCCTCAACCAAAAAACCAGTGCTGCTGGAAAAGGGGCATACACCATAAAATAGGACCGAGCAAAACCAAATACAATACTGGCTTCATCAAACTCAGTTAAACACGCATCAATATAAATGCGCTGACAATCATCATGATGAATAGGAAGTAAGAATGGGTGAACCTCATCATTAATATAAATTTTACCAACTAGCCAAGCAGCCTTATTACGGTAAAATAACTCATTTGCAATATGAAAACTGACTTTTTGGGTTTCAATATCAGGAAATTTTGTTTTCAATACATTGATAATACAATGAATATCTAAATCCAAATTACGCCACTTTAGCCTTAGTGGTAACCCACTTAATATTGTGAACAATAACCCCTCTAAATTATTATTAACAAAGTATTCGCGAGCTAGTGGCCTAGGAGAAACAGAAAAACGCCTTGCAGGCTGGGATGTAAAAATAAATAAGTTATCTTGTGTAAGCTCCCGATGCTGAAATAACCGGCAGTAAACTGAATTAAAGAAGCTTTCTGCTATTTCAAACCTTGGATAATCTGGTAATAAGGTTTTATAAACATTTTTTATTTGAGCCAGTTTATCGGGTGTTAAAGATTGAACTAGCCCCATAAACTGTAGCTGAGCGACAACTAAACCAACATGGTGATCATACAGTTGAATTCTTCTTTTCATCGCATGCTGAATTGCATGCCAATCTGCCTGCTCAAACCTTTCTTGTGCACCTGAGGTTATCTCAAGGAAACGACCATATTGAGCATCAAAACCCTGTAAAATGGTCTGAGCTATTATCTGTTCTGTCGTCAATATCATAACCACTCCTATAAGAATACAGACTTATTTTGAATAAAAAACAGGCACTAAACGTGCCTGAAAAATTAACAGATACAGCTAACCAACAGAAACACCGATTGAAAGGGAAATAATCTGACTAGAATTGCTCTTCTTCAGTCGAGCCAGTTAATGCTGTCACTGATGAAGTGCCACCTTGAATAACTGTTGTCACTTTATCAAAATAGCCTGTTCCTACCTCCTGTTGATGCGAAGAGAAGGTATAACCTTTATTAATTGCAGCAAACTCACACTCTTGGACTTTTTCAACATAATGCTTCATGCCTTCACCTTGTGCATAGGAATGAGCTAAGTCAAACATGTTGAACCACATACTGTGAATACCTGCTAACGTAATGAATTGGAAGCGGTACCCCATTGCTGAAAGCTCATCTTGGAATCGTGCGATCGTGCTGTCATCTAAATTCTTTTTCCAATTAAATGAAGGAGAGCAATTGTAAGCTAATAATTTACCAGGGAATTTAGCATGAATAGCTTCAGCAAACTGTCTTGCCGCTTCAAGGTCAGGTTTTGACGTTTCACACCAAACAAGGTCTGCGTAAGGTGCATAAGCTAACCCACGACTAATTGCTTGCTCAATTCCTGCTTTGGTTCGGAAAAAACCTTCAGAAGTGCGTTCCCCAGTAACAAATGCCGCATCATAGGCATCACAGTCAGATGTTAGAAGATCTGCTGCATCAGCATCAGTTCTAGCAACTAAAATAGTTGGCACACCTGAAACATCCGCCGCTAAACGAGCAGCAACCAGTTTTTGAATCGCCTCTTGGGTAGGCACAAGAACTTTCCCCCCCATATGGCCACATTTTTTAACCGCGGCTAATTGGTCTTCAAAATGAACCGCAGCTGCTCCAGCTTCTATCATATTTTTCATGAGCTCGAAGGCATTTAATACGCCACCAAAACCCGCTTCCGCATCCGCGATAATAGGTAAAAAATAATCAATATACTCTTTGTTGTCAGGGCCAATACCATTCGCCCACTGAATTTGGTCTGCCCGACGGAATGTATTATTAATTTTCTTAACTACCGATGGTACTGAATCGACAGGGTAAAGTGATTGGTCCGGGTACATACTCGATGATGTATTTGCGTCCGCCGCTACCTGCCAACCTGATAAATAAATAGCTTCAATACCGGCTTTCGCTTGTTGTAGCGCTTGCCCACCCGTTAAGGCTCCCAGTGCATTTACATAACCTTTCTTTGAACCACCATGTAATTGATCCCAAAAGCGTTCTGCACCTTTACGTGCTAAAGAGTGTTCGATATGCACAGAACCACGCAATTTCACCACTTCTTCCGCTGTATATGGGCGAGTAATACCTTTCCAACGTGGTTGTTTCCATTCATTTTCTAATTGGGCAATTTGTTCTAAGCGCGATGTTGTCATGATCCACTTCCTTTATAAGAATATGTAGGGTTTATCGAATTTTTTATTCACGATAATTAATCTAATAATTGGTATCCAGGGATAGTTAAGAATTCTATAAGCTCATCCTGTGTAGTAATCCGCCTCATCAGTTCTGCAGCCTCACGGAAACGGCCACTTTGAAAACGCTTATCACCTAGTTCTTTTTGGATAACCTGTAACTCTTCATCTAACATTTCTTCAAATAATGCCTTAGTGACTTTTTCACCGGTGGACAAGGTTTTACCGTGGCGGATCCACTGCCAAATTGAAGTGCGTGAAATTTCTGCTGTCGCAGCATCCTCCATCAAACCATAGATAGGTACACAACCATTCCCTGAAATCCATGCTTCAATATATTGCACAGCAACGCGAATATTAGCCCGCATCCCCGCTTCAGTTCGCTCACCGGCACAAGGTTCTAATAACTGGTCAGCTGTAATTTCTTCATCGAAATCACGAGATACATGTAACTGGTTTTGGCGCTCACCAAGTGCTTGATTAAACACGTTCATAACGGTATCCGCTAAACCTGGGTGCGCAATCCAAGAGCCATCATGGCCATTTCTCGCTTCTAGTTCTTTGTCTGCTTTTACTTTCGCTAGAATAGTTTCATTTTCTTGAGGATCCTTGCTCGGTATAAAAGCAGACATTCCCCCCATCGCAAATGCTCCACGACGGTGGCACGTTTTAATTAATAAGCGCGAATAGGCACTTAAAAATGATTGTGTCATTGTGACAACTTGGCGGTCTGGCAATACTCGGTCAGCATGCTCTTTCAATGTTTTGATATAACTAAATATGTAGTCCCAACGCCCACAATTCAGCCCCACAATGTGGTGACGCATGTGATATAAGATTTCATCCATTTGGAATACAGCAGGTAATGTTTCGATCAGTACAGTTGCTTTGATCGTGCCCCGAGGTATACCCACGGAGTCTTCAGCCAGACTAAAAACATCGCTCCACCATTTTGCTTCCTGCCAAGACTCAAGTTTAGGGATATAAAAGTAAGGACCACTCCCTTTTTCTAATAACGCTTGATAGTTATTAAAAAAGTAAATAGCGAAATCAAACAGGCCTCCGGGAATAGGCTTACTTCCTGATAAAACATGTTTTTCATCTAAATGAAGACCACGAACACGAGCAATCAAAACTGCTGGATTTGATTTTAATTGGTAAACCTTTCCATTTTCGTTGGTATAAGAAATATCACCGCGGATCGCATCCCTTAAATTGACTTGGCCATCGATCAATTTTTCCCATGAAGGTGAAAGGGAATCTTCAAAATCTGCCATAAATACTTTTACATTGGCATTTAAAGCATTAATAACCATTTTACGCTCAACCGGACCCGTAATTTCGACACGGCGATCTTGTAAATCTTCAGGGATACTTTGAATTTTCCAATCTGATTTTTTTATGGAATCAAATTCTGAAATAAAGTTAGGTAAAGAACCAGCATCTATCTTTTGCTGTCTGACCTCTCTATCTTTTAATAATTTTTCCCGGCGAGGAAGAAACTCTTCAACTAGTTTAGAAAGAAATGCAATAGAATCAATATGTAACACTTGTCTTTCAAACTGTTCAATATTCTTTGTGAATGTTAATTCCGATATAGATAATTGCTGCTCCATCGACCAAACCCTCATTCATCGTTGACTATGAAATAAGCATAAGATCAAATAAGAAATAAATCAAAAACGATTTCCATTTTAATTAAAAAATAAAATATCTTATTGATAATAATGAATTTTAAATAAACTTCCAAATTGATTAACCATTCCTTTAACTAGTCAAAAATGTTAAATAGTCGTTAAATCAACTAATTATAGAAAACTGTATTTTTAAAATTTTTCTTTGAAAACAAAAAAAGCAGCTAATAAATAGCTGCTTTCAGACTAACTGTGGTACCACTTTTACTATATAAGCCTAACTTTAACTGGTATAACAAGTAAAAATACTTATCTTATTATAATTTTTAAATTTATATTTCTTTTTTTAATCTAACGTTGGTTCCATATTAGTAAGATCAAAAGGTGTGATCTGATACACATAATAATTCAACCAATTTGAGAACAACAAGTGCCCATGACTACGCCAACTCACGAGCGGAGGGTTGTTGGGATCATCATTTTTAAAATAATTGCATGGGATCTGAGGAGAAATTCCAGCATCTAGATCACGCCAATATTCTTGTGCAAGAGTGTCCCCATCATATTCGGGATGGCCTGTCACAAATGCTAAGCGTTTATCTTTTGACCCAAATAAATAAGCACCAGCCTCCTGTGAACTTGCTAAAATCTCTAGATCAGTGTGCTGGCGAATAAGGTCTTCCGGAAAATCAGCGTAGCGAGAGTGAGGTGCATAAAATGATCCATCAAACCCTCTAGTGAGTAAAGCATACGGCTCTAACGTATCATGCTGATAAATACCAGATAGTTTTTCTTCTCTAGTCCATTTTGGTAAGTCATACAATACCTTTAAAGCCGCTTGTACAGCCCAACAAACGAAAAGTGTTGATGTCACATGTTGTTTCGCCCAAGCTATCACCCTTTCTATTTGTTGCCAGTATAATACGTCATTAAACTCAACCAGACCTAACGGAGCTCCCGTTACAATTAAGCCATCAAAGTTTTGATCCTGTATATCTTCAAAATCACAATAAAAGGTATTTAAGTGCTCCGTTGGGGTATTCTTTGATTCTCGCTGGTCAATTCGTAATAGTTGAATATCAACCTGTAATGGTGTGTTCGACAGCAAACGCAGAAACTGGTTTTCAGTTTCTATCTTTTTCGGCATCAAATTGAGTATTAATACTTTCAAGGGACGGATCTCTTGATGACTTGCTCTTGTTGTTGTCATAACAAAAACATTTTCTTCTCTCAAGAAATTAACTGCCGGTAGTTCATCTGGTAAACGAATAGGCATCATTCATCCCCCCTTTTATCTGTTTATACGTTTAGACTTCTAGAATGCTAAATAATCTAACTAATGTTATCCGTCTTGTCGAGCCTTTCAAGGTTAAATGAAATAATTTCAAGCACTGTAACTTATAGTTTATTTCTAATAATTATATACAGCTATTAACCTTCTTATCTTCAATATATTGTATTAGTGATTACTACTTTTATTTGCCATAAGCTATTAGTAATTATTCTGTGAATAATATCTAAGATACTGTTATTTGATTGGGCTCTTATTCTAGCTGCTATACTGGCTTCCAAATTATGATGACGATTTGAATTCAATTAAAATATTAAACCGGAGTTGTTACTCACTACTTTGCATTTAGAATATCTATTCGTCACACCAATACAACCGCTTATCCCCCATTGCTTCTCCTAACTCCTGCCATCTCACCATCACTAGCAGCCACCATCCCCTTCAACAAGTGAGTTGTTACTTACTACTTTGCATTTAGAATATCTATTCGTCACACTAATACAACCGCTTCTCCCCCATTGCTTCTCCTAACTCCTACCATCCGACCATCAGCAGCAGCCAACGTCCCTTTCAACAAGTGAGTTGTTACTGACTACTTTATGTTTATTAATCGCATCCATCATTTAAATACAAGGAACTGAGTTTTTCCTCCTACCCACCTCGTCCCGGTCAAAAGAGAGGTGAGTTGTTACTGACTTCTTTGATTCAAGCGATGTCATTCATCACCGTGATGGGGAAACACCCAATCCACAATATTTATTTGATTTTATTAAAATTCCGCTACCCTAAACAACCTGTGAGCTGTTACTCACTACTTTGCATCACACACTCTCATTAATGATGGTGATAGATAGAGAGAGCCCTAAAAATAGCTAAAAGAGATGAAGAGGGGATTAAAATTAGGGGCTAAAACATTAAGGAACTAAGGAACTCAGGAACTGAGGAACTAAAACTTAGGCACCCCACCTAACCTCAACATTCACTGTTTTTCTTTTTTTCTCCAAACGCAAAAAAGCCACCCTATGGGTGGCTTTCTCACTAATTTAATGTCTGGCAGTTCCCTACTCTCACATGGGGAGACCCCACACTACCATCGGCGCTACGGCGTTTCACTGCTGAGTTCGGCATGGGGTCAGGTGGGACCACCGCGCTATTGCCGCCAGACAAATT